>UMIM01034511.1_pt1 | contig 51016 bp, 68 predicted proteins | sample 1965831 | NCBI WGS metagenome assembly UMIM01 (sample SAMEA4836125, study PRJEB28245) | human gut metagenome | biome: gut microbiome; material: fecal sample | place: Denmark | collected 2008 | reverse complement strand
CATAGTTGACTGCGTTTTTACAGACTTTTTTTCGGTGGGTCTCAGCTCTTTTATTATACACTACTTTGGAGATTTACACAACATATGGGGAAAAACCTATCTTTTCTTTGAATATAGCTTTTAAGATATTTCTTAGTTAGTCATATTTTGTTCTTCTCTGATGCCAATTCCTGACTTTCTCTTTTGTATCATTTTTCTGAGCTTTCTATCAGTTTGTATTTTTAAAGAACACTGCTTCTGCGAATAATTATCCTCAATACAGCAACTTAAATTCACAAACAATCCCATAACAGTATTTCTAAGCAGCATATTTTCAAAATCATCAATATTGTTAAGCATATTCTGAACGTACTCATTACCATCATTTGCGGACTTTGTGAGCCACTCCACAGCCTTTTCCTTATCCTTTTCAAGTTCATCTGCTCCGAAAAGATAAAGCCTGCCGAGCTGATAGCTTGACCACATATTCTTATCAGCGGATTTTTCAAAGTAATCTACCGCCTTTTGAATATCATACTTTTCTTCCTGCAAATACAACTTCCCAAAAGCATACTGTGTGAATTCGTTATCCTCTGCAAGCAGCAAATATTTCTCTGCTCTTTCTAAATCCTGCGTGACAATTTCACCTTTCAAATAAAACTGACCCAACTGAAAACAAGCAAAACTGTCACCCTTATCTGCACATTCTGTCAACATAAATAGTCCTTTTTCAATATCTTGTGAAAAATATTCACCCGAAATATATTCCAATGCAAAAAAACGCTTTGCATTGGAATTTTTAAGTTTCATTGCTTTTTCAATACACTCCAAACCCTTATTTAAATCAGCCTCAATGTATTTTCCTTGAATTAATGTTTTGCCATATTCATACAGACCATTCTTGTTATTCATCTCAGCGGAACGTTTGAAGTAATCAATGGCTTTTGAAATATCAGCTTCCGTTCCAAGTCCGTTTTTGTACATAACTCCAATTTTATAAAATAGGTTATCGTCCGCCTGATCTTTGCTTTCAAGTTCAAGGAAACCAGATAATGCAGCTTTGTAATATCTCTGTGCGGTTTCATTATTCTCAGCAACATATTCACCCTTGCTGTACATCTGTGCAACAGCATAAGAAGCATACGGCTGACCCTGAGAAGCCGATTTCTGATACCACAAAAACGCCTGCGACAAATCTTTTTCCACGCTGTTGCCATAATAGTATAGGTTAGCGAGACTGTATTGTGCGAATTTGTGGCCCTCCTGAGATGACTTCAAAAACCATTGAAACGCTTTTTCATAATCCTGTTCTGTGCCTAACCCATAGCAATGCATTTTACCAATGCGATACCAAACGTAAGAACGCATATCCGCAGGTTTCATGACCTGTCCCTTGAATTTAGGTTCGTATGGGAACATATAGTCCGAATCCGGCTCTATCTCCATAAATCCCTGCAATGCCTCTTGGTAGAATGCGAATGATTTTTCTTCGTCTTTTGCGCCAAGCTTGTCGGTGGAATACAATTTTCCTAAATCGTGAATAGCAAGGACATTGCCTGACTTTGATTCGGAGAGCAAGAGCTGTTCCGCCTTTTTGAAATCTTCAAGCTTTGATTGCTTGTTGTAAATAATCTTACAAGCTTCTTTGTATGCTGTACTCCATTTGAGATAGTATTTACTTTGAGGTTCATAATCTTCAATATCGACTGTTACCTCATTTTCATTGCTCCAAATGAAATCTTCGGCGGTCGGCTCGTCGTTATCCGAAAATGTTACTTTATCATTTTCGGATTGCTCAGATTCATCAAACTTCAGAAGAATATCAACATAAAAGTCATCATTCGCAAATTGTTCTGTTGGTTCGGGTTCTTCAATTTCTACATCAATGACAGGATAATTCATGTCAAGCACAGTTCTGATTATCATATTCCGCACAGGCTGAAAAACTTTGTTATCAACCAATGGCGGCAGTTCTTTTTCCTTTTGCGTATAGCTCTTGTATTTCAAGCTCTCCAAACTGCACCATTTTTCATAAAGCTGACGGATATTATTGTCTTTTGCAAGTTCTGAAAAAATACTGTTGACCGTTTCTTTGACATCAGGCGGAAGGTACCCATATACTTTTTTGCCTTTAACATTCTGTAACTGAGAATATAGTTTGCGGATAAGATTTTCAAGCTGCGGATTTTCAAAACCGCCTTGCTGAACTTTTCTGACAATACTTTTAAACTCCGTTTTTGATACAGCTTTCAATTCGTTACGGCTTAACGTCTGCTCCTGATATATGGACTGCAAATCGTCCTTAAATATATCGTTTGCAAAAGCTGAACGAATCTTATTAATTCCCTCGTTTGTTAAGAATCCTTCCTTTGTATTTTCGGAATAAACAAGCAGATGAATATGCGGATGATGAGTAGTGTCATGAAATGCGGCGTACCATTTTAAATTGCATAATGAAATTTTCTGATTTTTTGCAATATCTGAAATGTGACGCATAACAAGCTGCCGCCACGCTTCCGAATTATCGTAACCAAGTCTAATTGCATCTTCACGACGAAGTGAAATTACGTGGGACCAGACATTGCCTTTGTGATTTGCTATTTCGTTAGCTACCCTGTCAAGAATTATCGGTTCATCTTTTTCATTGAAAAGACCATGAGAACCTCTTTTCTGAACTCCCGGACGCATAGCCATGTAACCGACAAAATTCTGACGATTACCAATGACGTCAGCGTTACGCTCAATGATCGTACTGATTAGTTCCGAAGCGTTTTCTACAGTAGGGTTCACAGTGTAGTCCTCATATTCCAAATATTTTTTAGCTTCGGGAAAATCTGAAAGCAGATCGTTTAAAAGCTGTTCTTGATTCTTTGTAGCGTTATCATTTCTATCCATAATGTTTTGGTCACGGACTTCAACTGTTTCACGGGTTGCGATGTACTTTGTGTAGTTTCTGCGCTTGTTTTTACTTTTCTGTGTACCGCTTTTTAGGTAGCGGCTTGTTACGATAATTTGAGATAAAGTCATAACATATCACCCCCATTTTTATGTGATTTAATCTAACCGTTGATACCTCACAGCCTTCTCAAAATTAATAACACCGTTAATGCGTTTAACCTCATCTATACACATAGCCCTCAGTTTAATCATCGTATCATCATCAATCTCATGTACCGCCGCAAGCATATGAGTAACTGCACCAAGTTCAACTGCAATTTTAAATAAGGCACGGGACAACCTCTGTTCCGTGCCTTTGACTATTCCTTCCGCCATTGCCGTTAGCTGCGGGGCAATAAATTCCGTTGCCGTATGCTCCTTGTTCAAAAGATACCCGCAATAAAAACGCACAGCCTTTTCAATAAATTCCGAGCGTGATTTACAATTATCGTGCTTAAAAAGAGTGTCCACTATTTCCAAAGTTTCGGGAAAAATCTTTAGTCCAAATCTTTGCTTTTTATACTCAGATGTGACCTCGCAAACCTCTGTTTTTTCGGCTTTTTCTTCTGTATTTTTAATTTTATCCGACTGCAATTTGCAAAACCTCCATTCTATGCGACTGCACGTCAAAGTTTTCAAAACTCCGCAAATTCGGCGAGCTTTGCTCGACGATGTGTCTGTTTGGTCGCTTCAAGCGACCAAACTTTAACTTGCAATATAATATTTAAGCCAATCCTATTGGCTTTGCCCTCATAAACCCACCCGAAATCTCCTGATTCCCACCATTCTCAAACTCTGCGACAAATGCCCACAAAGCCGTTTAACCACTCCTATGGTAAACTTACCCCACCGACCGCCGAACCTCGCCACACGGGGCGACACGGTGCGAACTGTGGCTTGTTACTGCTCGGACAGCTTTTCCGTTTCGGCAGGCAAAGAGTTTCTCGACTTTTTGGCAGGCTTCTTTTCCGACTTCATCTCAATAAAATTCCTAACATTCTGCGGTACATTTTTCTGATACAAGCCGTCAATGCACTTGTCGATTTCATCCGAAAGCTTAATATTTTTCTGCTCCAAATACATTTCCAGAGCCGCTAATCTTTCATCACTAATTGTTATCGCAACTGATTTTTTCATTCGCTGTCACCTCCGTTTTCATCAATTTTATCCCGCACTTCCTGCGGATAATCCACGCCCTCATAGGTACACCAGCTTGTCCAACCGCCGTTTGAAACAAGGTCTTTTGTCACATATCCTGCTGATTCGGAACAGTAAATCACCTCGCCGTCACCGACATATATCCCATGCTGACTGCCGTCAAACAGTCCTATACCTGCGACCTCAGGCATGGTATCAAGACTGCCTTGCTCCGTGTAAACAAGAATTTCATGCACATTTCCAAACGTTTTATCCGCAGGATTGTAGTTGAGATACCCAAGCATAAGTCCTGCGTTATCGCAGTATCTGATGCGGTTATTTTCGTTTCTCTCGCCGATAAATCCGTTCATATATCCCCAGCCTGAGATGTACGCATTCTCCGCCCAAGCTGCCATGTCCGTACAGTTTTTGGTTGTGCTGTCCGTAAACATATACTCATTGATTGTTGCGTTCATCGTCCAAGTGTACGAACGCATGAAATCATCGTAAGGGATTTCAATACCATAGGTTGCATTTATACTTTCAAGCAGTGCGATATCATCGTTTGCGTTAGCGAACAGACTTGCGTATTCTGTGAAGTCCGACAGCGGATTTTCATCAAAATATGAGTAATAAATCAGCTGTGCCTTTATGGTTTCCGAGGGCAAACCGACCGCAGACATAACAGCTGCGATGGCTTCACCTTGACTTTGAAATTCAGCAATTTGCGACTGCTGATCCTCATCAAGCGTTGCCATAAAAGCGGAATCGGTGAACATACTACGGTCGACTTCGGGAGTTTCAATCTCCAAACTGCCCATTGATGACAGCACAGCTACAGGCAGGCACATCAGTCCAAGAAAGCCTGCGGCGATGCTTCCGATCAGAACAAACAGCTTACCTCGTTTCTTTTCGTCGCCCAGAATATATATCGCTACCTTTTTCAGAGCAACCGCAACTGTTGCAGACATTACCGACCACCACCGTTTCCAAACAACACAGCCTTGTACTGCGGAGCGATGACCTGTAACAAATATCTCTCGTTTCCGCACCTGTAAAGACAAGTACCTCTTTCAGGGTACTTTATCAAGCCGTACTCCGATTCTTCAAGCTGCAAGGTGTCAATGAATGCAGTCGGAGAAATATTACCCGGATTGAACAGAAAATGATGGCTCGGAATTGAAAACAACGGCTTAGTAAACTCCTTGATTTCAGGCAAAAGAAAGTCCTCAATATTCTGACTTGCCAGAATAAACGAGGACTCCTTTTTACGAACACGTTTCATGCCGTTGCGGATATATTCGATCGCCGTCATATTTGTGAGGAACAAATACAGCTCGTCTACTGCGGCAACTGTATTTCCTCTGCCCAAAAGCTGATTGCTCATGTAGCTGAGAATGTTAAACAGCAGAGTATCCTTAAGCCTTTTGTTTGTGTCCATAAGACCTTTCACTCCGAAACAGATAAGCTCGCTGTCATTGATGTTGGTGTGACCGTTGAAATATTTTGACTCCGCACCCTTGCACATGGAGTGCAGTCCCAGACAGATATTCTGTAACATTTCTTCGGTGTATAGGTGCTTTTTCTCGTTATCAAACGCCATGAATTCCTTTTCAATAAGTTCGTAGAGGTCGCTCATAATTGGATAATCTTCGCTGTCCAGCGTATTGAAATCGGTAAAATCATCAATTCCAAATCTTGCGTACAGCTTCATAAGCATGATCTCTATGGTGTCAATTTCGCTGTCAGAAAAGTCCTTGTACGCTCTGAAAAAATCCTTTAAATACGATATGTGCTGTGATAATCTTGTGACTTTTCTGAACGTTTCGGGATCTTCAATATCCGCTTTTTCGCCGTCGCTCCAAGCTTTAGGTTCAAGCGGATTTATCATAAATTCGCCCGACATCATATCAATGTATGTGCCGCCGAGATTTGAACACAAGTCCTCGTACTCATGCTCAGGGTCTAAAACCAACACACTTTTGCCTGCCTCACGCTGATTGCACAGCAAAAGTTTCATAAGATACGACTTGCCCTGACCGCTGTTGCCAAGAATTAAAATATTGGAATTTGTCTTGTCCTCGGTACGCTTGTCAAAGTCAACAAGCACGTTGCTGCCGTACTTATCTCTGCCGATATAGAAGCCGTTTTCGTCCGTTTTTCCGCTGTAATTCAAAGGATAAAGATTAGCAACACTTGAAGCAGGAAGAACACGCTCAAACTGGCTTGCGAATACATTATTGCCCGTCGGCAAAACCGATAAAAAGCCCTCTTTCTGACGGAGCAAAAGCCTGTCTACAGATATTTTTGAACGTGTTAAATCCATCGAAATGTCGGCTTGCAGTTCCTTTAATTTATCTTCCGAGCTTGCTTTTAATTCAATAAACACAGCCGTATGCAGCAGCGGTTCTTTGTTTCGGCGAAGTTCTGACAGCAGTTCTACCACATCGTTGATATTATCCTGAGCCTTGATGCTCTCGTTTACATCGTTTGTGGTGGTCATCATATGATTTTTCCGCATTGCCTGCTGAACGATTTTTCGTTGTTCCATACTTGTCACAAGGCGGTTGTAAATTCTGAGAGTTACCCCGTTTCTGTCGGCAAGGTGAGCAAGGATAGCCGTTTCTTCCGTTGAAGTCGGATATTCCGTAACCGCCCAGCAGGACTTGTAGAAGTTTCCGCAGATATAGTGGTCGGTGTAGAACCTGATTATTCCCGGAACAATGCGGTCAAAAAAGTCCTTTGTGCTGATAATTTCAAGTTGTTCGTCCGTCAGTTTTTTCTTTTTTCGTAAATTAATTCTCATGCAATTCCTCCAAATTAAATTCCGTTTCTCCCTCAATATCAGGGATTCCCTCGCCCGATATGCTCGTTCCGAAGTAAAGCGCAAGCATACGCTTTATCTCAGGTTTGGACATTCGACGAGCCGTAAAGCCATGTTCTGAGATTGCTTTGTCAACACGATTAAGCGTGCTGAATATCTGCTCGTCCTTTTCACGCCTGAACCGTACCGCAAACATAAACTGTCTTGCCGAGGACATCTCCACCTGGATCTCGTCAAGAAAATCATAGTCCGCCTGCAAAAGTTTTCGCACATCTTCGTTCTGCTCGGTCTGCAAACGCTTTTTGACGTACACCTTGTTGGTATCGAAACACTCACAGGAATCCAGAGCAAGAATTTCAAGGTCGGGTATGGTGCTTAACAGCATCATCAGATGATGTATCTTCACGTCAATATTAGCCGCTGAAAGCACTGAAATATTGGTGGGTTCTACGCTGAAAAATGCTATTTCGGCCTTGTCGGTTTTCACTCCGAAACGTGAAAAACGTTCAAAGCCGATAAGACCCTGAACGCTGTTTTTGTTCTTTGTCATTTAATTTTCCCTCCAAAAATACAATTGCTGCGATGTCAGAAAGAACTTCGCAGCATTAAAAATATAGTCCATAATCGCCGTTTCGTCAACTCGAAGCGAGAGAAACGCAAAGCAGGCGGTCGCCGCAAAAGGCAGGACGTTCCACAGATTCACAAGCACAATTACCGACAGAATTATTCCGCCGCAGATTATGATAAAATCACGAACATTCCAGAACCACAGCTTTACGTTGGCTCTCAGGTTTTCGGGGTAGATGTAGGTTTTCAATTTTTTCACACTCCATTTTTTCACATAAAAAAACAGCCAAGCTTTTGCTTGACTGTGCTCAATAATATTTTGTTGTAACTGTTCGACAAACTGTAATTTGACGCTCTATTAATGCTATAAAACCCAATCAATAGCATTCTTTACAAGTTTGACAAATGGTTCACAGGTCAGATTTTGGGTATTGTGTGCAGGAACGATACAGCAGATTTTTCCCTTGCCATAGGTGTGAATCCATACAGCAGGCTGAACGCCGTTCTTTGAAACGGTTTCTGCAAGAATCGTTGTATCAGCATTCGGAATCATTTTCATTACATAATGTTCGTCAAAATCAGGGAATGTGAATTTGCCAATGCCTTCAATAATCGGATGTTCTGCTATCGGTTTTACAGTAAGCGGACATTGTTCGGGATGAGTGATAAAGTTACTTCTTACAACATTTGTGAGGATTGCGTGATTTTCTGTGTAATCAGTAAGTGATGCGTGAAGCATAATCGTTCCCATACCATTCTGAATATCATTCAGAAATTTCTCCGTCCATTTTTCATCACACCAGATTGGAGTAGGAATCTGATCATTTTCAATAGGATCTTTGAAAGGCAAAAACAAATCAAACTGCCCCTTGAAATAATCATTTGGATTCTTTGTGAATGTTACTTCATAATCTGCGTTAAACAGATAGTTCATCATAGGCTTGATGGAATCATCGTGATGCCAGTAATCGTGTACCAAAACAAATACTTTTTTACTCATAAGTCATACGTCCTTTCATCACCATTTTATGGCTACGTTTCTGTGAATTCTCGTTTTTTAGATGTGCGTTAAATTCCGATTTGTCGCTCAATTTTAAAAAGTAAACTAATAAAAGTATATCACAAACCTCACTGTCTGTCAAACCAATATTTATTTACGCTTTCCCCTTAATCAAACCGACAGCCTTAGCCCCCATAGAAACAGTATGACTAACACTCATCATATTGACCCTGACGCTCGTATCCAATCCATACATCTGCGCAATCCTCGGAACTTCCGTTGCCGACAAGCAAATTCCCACCGCAAGCAGAGCGTGCTGAGTGTAGGTCAGCAGTCCGAGATAGAGTATCGTTGTCTGCAAAAACGCCGTCAGACAGGTGGCAATAACTTGTTTGCACCAGCTGTAAAAACCGTCCGTGTAACCTCTCGGAATGCCAAAAAGATACAGACTTCCCACAGCAATCTGACACAGCATGATGCCGCCACGCTTGATGTTTGAAAACACAACTTTCACTGTACAATAGCCGAAAAGTATGATAAAAAACAGGCTGAACAGACTTACGTCCATCGCCAGTGCCATAATCACGGTCAGCCCCGAATCAGCTACTGTCGTTGTTGTTCCCGATATGAAATTTCCAAGCAAATCGCTTGAAAATGTACCCTGCAAATTAACGCAAAACGAGTAAAGTCTTTGCGGAACAACAGTAACCAAACTTGCCGCCATAAAGCCTTTCAGCACATTCAGACAAGTGTTTTTGATGTTCGCCTGACCAGATTCATAGGCTATCGCCGTGTCAAATACCGCTACGATAAGTCCGCAGACAAACAGCATCCATGCGAGACTGTGGAACAATGCTATGAACGACTGCACCCACGACAGAGCGAAAATACTGCTTGTGCTTGCATTGATAAATTCAAAAAGATCGGCTACTGCGCCGTAAATGAGGTTGAAAAGCCACTCAAACATAATATTCCATATCTCGTCGGTAATTGCGTCTACCGCAGAACCTACCGTGTTATCCCAAAGGCTTGATATTCCGTCGCCTATCCAGTCAATGGCGTCGCCGATCCAATCAAACATCCGCACCACCTCCTGCCTTTGTTATCTCGCCCTTTACTCTGTACAGCGAGCTGCGGCGTCCTCCTTGGATATGATAGCGAGGTATCCGTTCTAACAATCCACGGTTTTCAAGTTCCGTAAATGCACGATACACCGTGCTTTTGTGTATACTCAAATCTTCTGCTATCCTGCGCACAGAGGGAAAACATTCTCCGTTTTTATCCGCACGGTTTGCAAGATAACAGTACACAGCCACAGCCTTGTGGCTCAGACCTAAATCGTAAATTCTTCTCGGTAATATCAATTTGCATCAGCCTCCTCACGTTTTAATTTTCGCTTTTCTCATCGGAAATTCATCAAATTCTTCATCATCGACAGACACTTCAATTTCCGCAGCAACAGCTTTTTTCTGCGGATATTTAACCTCCACATCTCTGATTAATTCATCACGATTTTTGTAACAAACCTGCCTTGCTGTTTTATCAGGGAGACAGTATTCTTCCTCAAATTTAATCCCCCATTTAAAGAACAATTTCAGCTTTGAAATCATCGGGTGTGTTCCTGTTTTCATTACGATAAATTGACCTTTTGGCATAGATTTGAGTTCGTCCACAGTCATAAGCGGTCTGCCTATCATCTGAAGTGACTGTGATTTTTCCTTTCCGCACGACACAGAACCTGACAATACAGTTTGCTCTCCCAACGCTTTTGACAGTACTTCCGCTGATTGAGAATTTGGCGCAAAACCTCCGAACACGGTAAGCTGAGTGTTGTCGGTGATTATCTCCATGCCCTGTTTTCCGTAGTTCTGTTCAAGCTGTGCAAAGGACTGAATTATCGCAACGATTGATATTTTTCTTGAACGTCCTGCCGAGAACATTGCTTCAGCACCCTCTATCTTAGGAAAAGTTCCGAACTCGTCGCAGTAAAACATAACTCTGTTTTTAAGCTTTCCGCCGTTTTCATCTGCAATGACTAATATCTCACGGTATAGCTGTTGGATAAGCAGACTGACCATAAAGTACTTGCTTGTATCTTCTTCGGGCAGAACAATAAAGATAGCAGACTTTTCATTGCAGAACTTCTCGGCGTCTATCGCCGTTCCAAAGCACAGCATTTGTTCAAGTTCAGAATCAAGAAAACTGTTTAATCGTGATAATGCCGTACTCATTACAGACAGCATTGACTGATCGGAAGCGTTGAGCGCCGCTCCTGCAAGCCATTTGGCTTTGTGTTCGCTTGGGAGCTTGTCCATAAGCTTTGTAAAATACATCTTAGGCTTTGCTTTCGGCGCAGGCTGATACTTTGCAAGCAAGTCTTGGATCAGCTTAAAAACTGAGACAATAAGCCTTTCGTTTTTGTCGCCAAACTCCGCTAAAAGCAGGATAACCGAGGCAAGAAGTCCTTCCGCTGCGTCATAGAAAAATGCGTTCTGACCGTAGCTTGAGCTGTCACCTCCGCCGATATTGATAATTGTCTTTGCTGTTATCTTTGCATACTTTTCCGCTTTTGCTTTCGCAGATAAATTGCTTTTATCCGCCAGATATTCGTCCATATACTTGTTGACAAGATGCAGAATGTTGTTCTCATCACTTCGTGTCGGATTTCTCAGATCAAGCACAGAAACATTGTAGCCATAGTGCTTGCTTGCGATAGTGCCATAATTTCGTGCTATGTCGCCCTTTGTATCTGTGCTGACAAAGGACATTCCGCTTGCACAGGCAAGCTCTATATTTGGATACAAGAAGTAGGCTGTTTTTTCCACGCCTGCGGCGCCTACCATAAGAGTATGAACATCGCCCGTGTCTACAAGCGCAACAGTCTTTTTGCCCGAACCTCTGCACCCAACCACCGTTCCTTGAACAGTCGGAAGAGCCACGCCTTTACGCCATTTCTCAGGCTCAAATGGCAAAGGGATAAAAGTCTGCTTTATCTCCGATTTAGTCGCCCACCTCGCAGTTCCATGCTGACCGTCACCGATCTTTTTAGCCTTTATTCCGTTAAGTGACTTATTGTCAAGTAAATTTACCAATACTGCAAAAACAACAAAAATCACAACCAAAATTCCAATTAAAATCATTTGTTTTTCACTCAAAATTTCACTTCCAATCACCATAAAATACTCTTTCTTCTGTATTTAAATAACATAGTTAGTTTGTTATCTTCAAGGTATTGCGCTGTGAGGCGGAGGGTATCGCATTACCCGAATTCCATACATTGCTCCGGTTCTGAAACAATGTATTCTGATTCGCTTTGCTCTTGTGTAAGTTCGGATAATGTATTTTCAACATTTAGCCGCAAGGCACTATCTGCAAGGCTATACAAAAGCTTTGCCGTCTGAACCGACTGCTCTCGGGTTCGAGCGGTCTGTTTCAGATCACGCAGACCCTCCTGCACACAGTCCTGCAAATTCCTTTGTTTCTGTGCTTTTCTGCCCTTGTCGGTGTAGGGCTTGTAACTGCCTTTGAGCTTGTTTTGGAGCCATACAAACGCCTTACACTCGCTGTTTATCTGCTCTGTTTTGGGCATGAAAAAAGCCGAGCCTGCCAACGCATACTCGGCGAGATACCTGTATTGTCCGTTTTTGAATGTTGCATATATTTGCGAGGTCAGCTTGTCGGGACGGCATCGTAAATACTTTAAGCCATCAATCTGATGAAGATATTCTTCCTTCCTCTTGTGAGGAACAGCAGGTAAAGCTTTGACCCCGTTCTTTGCTTTCAGCACCTCGTTCCAATCTTTGTACGGAGGTGCAAGGCGTTTGACGTTTGAATATCCGTTCTTATTTAGAATATCCCTTAGACGGTCAACGGCCTCGATCCCACCCTCGTCATTATCAACACAGAGAATGACTTCTGACAGGTTTGAATGGTTCTTTAACGCCGTCAAAACAGCATTTTCATAAACTCCGTTCATAGCGATGCAGCTGTGTTTCTGCCAATCATTCGGATACAGCGTAAGAAAGCTCAGCATATCAATGGGAGCTTCAAAGACATAAAGTCGTTCATCCTCTCCGAAATGTGCAAAGCTGTAACGGGTATCAGAGCCTCCGCAAGTGATACGGAACGTACCTCCAACGCTGTTTGTTGACCGCTTATGTGCCTGTTTAGGCACACCTTTTTCATTAAGCCCGACAAATACTGCGTTGTGGTGGGTTTTATCCTCATAGAGGGTATGCTGTTTTGCAAAGTAAGTGATGATGTCAGCTGAGATAAACCGCTGTTTTATGAGGTAGGCATAGACTCTGTGCATATTTGTGTTTGCTTGGGGCAGTCTGAACTCTTTCTTTTCTTCCTTTGCGATAGCTTTCGGCGGACTGTGGGACAGCGGAGTTACCCTCTGTCCCAACAGTTCCTGTACCGCGGTCTGAAAATCCATATCATAAAACTCCTGCATAAACTTTATTGCTCTGCCGCCTGTCTGATTTTTGTGGTCAAACCATTTTGACCCACGGATAGTTATACTGTCGTGCTTGCCTGAGCCGTCGTAATATATGAGCTTATGCTCTATACCGACACGCTCAAGCTTTTCACCTCGCACACGCAGGTATTCTGCCAGATTTACGCTGTTGGCAAGCTGTTTTTGTTCGTCTGTGAATGGAATGTAGGGCATTACATCACCGCCTTAATACTTTACATTTTCCACAAACTGACTCATCAGCTGTGAAAAACTCTGCCTTTCCATCATATCTGAACTGAGAAATGCACCCGATACAACGGTAAGCTTGTTCTCGTTCAGCACAGCGTAGGTTTCCGTGTATCCGAACTGAGTCGCCATACCGTCGGATTTCTGAACAGATCCGCACCGCTGATACTTACCCTTTGAAACAACACTGCTTGTCATTCGGTAACTCGAAACAAAGTCATCTTCGGTGATACCGCTCATCTGTGCGGAGGTCTGTCCGAAGTAATAATCTCCGAAGTTTTCAAGGATATATTCCATATCGTGATCAAGATCACTCTGACTTAGATCAATACACAGAACATCGATCATACCGCCGCCGTTTGAGCCTTTCAAAGTAATTTTATTCACACCGTTTGAGTTATCAATTTCGTTCTCAAAGGAACTGCCTTTCATTGCTTCTGTTACCAATGCGCTTGTATCTGCAAAGCTGATATTTGAATCGAAAAACTCCGCAATAAAGGTATCATATTTTACCTGTTCTTCATCGACGGTACTTTCAGCCTCCGAAGAGGCAGCCGCACTTACTGTCGGAGCGGCTGTTGTGACCGTTGTCTGCTCGGCTTTGAACGGCGGCGAGATATTTCCGCAGCCTGTAAGGATCACCGCAGACAGTACGGCGAGTATAAGAATATTCTTCATTTGTCATACCTCCTTACACAATAGACCAGATATACAACGGAGCGGTAAGGGTGAATATGAGGCAGGCGAAGATTATCGCAACAGGAGTCCATTCTATCTGTCCGTGCTTGCGGTAGTCCATATACATCGCACCTATCTTCACAAACAGCAATACCGCAAGGATAACATCAAGGCACGGAAAAACAACATTGTTCACCACCGACACTATTTGCGATCTGGCTGTGTTCCAAGTGCTTGTGACCGCTCCGGCCACATCGCCCGAAGCGTAAGCTGTTAGAGACATCATAGCCGCAAAGCACACCGAACTTGCTGCTACGATCAATTTCTTTTTAGATCTCATTTCACATCATCCTTTCTTTGTTTCTTATCGTTCTTCTTGCATATGAGCATACCGAAAGCCATAATAACCGCTGTGGCTACGAGATAAAGTTCAGCACTATTGTCTGCGGATACACCTGTATTAGGAGTGTCTATTGTGACTGTAGGAGGAGTTTCAAGATCAGGCGTATGCTCATCGTACATAACGACCTCGGTCACAGTTCCGTCAGCATTCACAGTAAACTTTATCTCATTTGCAATCTCATAACCGTCGGGAGCGATCGTTTCACGGAGCGTGTACTCCTTGCCTGCAATCAGCTTGCCCTCGATAAAGTGAGCCTCGTCTGTTGATACCCATTCCGTGGCAACATTTCCGTCCTCGTCAATAATCTGAAGCGTTGCGCCGGGGAGCTCCTCACCTGTAGTAATATCCTGCTTGGAAATTCTGACTTTTGTAGATTTATTCACAGCTTTAATTTCTATGACTTCGCCGTCCTCAGAAATTGTCACAGGGTAGCTTTCATCGCTGAGAATATATCCTGTGGGAGCTTCGATTTCCCTGACGATATACTCGCCGTATGGGATCTTGTCAAATTCAAAGTGTCCGTTTTCATCGGAAACAGCGGTCATATATGCGTTGTCAGCAGTAAACTCAGCAGTATCAACAGCAAACAGTCCGAACAAAGCATTTTCAAGAGATTTCTCGTTTTCATCAACCTTTTTACCGCTGATTTTTCCACGTTTTAAAGCATTCTTAAACTCGCCGCAATCAACAGTAACAGTAGTTACTTCCTGTCCCATATACTCGAAGTTTACAAGGTACTTTTTACCGTTCAGAACATAATGCTCATCGGTTGCAATTTCCTGAACGTAATACTTGCCGAAAGGCAGAGCAGTATCAAACTTTGCGGACATATTTTCAGCAAGACTTATTTCAGAAATCAGTCCGTCAGCAGGAATTACCGAGCCGTCAGCGGCGGTAATATTCTCGGCTGCGAACAGTCCGAAACGAACTCGGGTATATTCATCGGAGTTACCGATGTTAAATAACTCGTCCTTTTCCATGACCTTAGAAAGTGAAATTTCTACACCCTGATAATCGTTGACAAATGACGTATTTACGGTATCACGAACAGCAATTTCCTGTCCTGCATAGGTCAGTTCAACAAACTGAGATTCTGCGTTAAGAGCATAGCCGTCAGGGGCAGTAATTTCTCTGACTTCATACTTGCCAAGATACAAAAGGTCTGTTTCTGCATATCCGTTTTCATCGGTCGTGATCTCAGCTACAACATCGCCGGCATTTGCTCTGATCGTGCCGTCAAGCGTCACAATATCTTCTACTGCGATAATCTGAAATACTGCACCGGACAGATTTCCGCTTGCAAAAACGGGAGTGTAAGTTGTCGGATTTACAATAGTTTCGCAGTTTTCGTCCGTGTAAGCAGATGATGCTGTAGCGACCGTTGTAAAAATATCACCTGTTTTCTGAACAGAAATTCTGCCCTTCTGTGCGGTATTTGTTTTCTCCACAACTACGGTTTCCACTGAACCGTCAATTGTAAATGGAACAGGATTTTTATCAAGCACATAACCCTCCGCCGACTGCACTTCGTGAAGCTCGTAATCGCCGTAAGCAAGCTCGTTCGGGAGCATAAGAGAGCCGCTTTCGTCTGTATAAAATTCATCAAGAATCATCTCAGACGGATAGTAAATTTTCTGCGAAACATATTCGGAATTTGCACAATCCCAAACCTTGAAGCCGATTCCTGAAACGGGAATTACATTGCCTGTTTCAGCGTCCTTTTTCACGATTTTAACAAAGGATTTTTTCACTGCGTCATTGAGCAAATAGAAATATTCTTTTTCGTTTTCGCTGATTACAACCTCAAAATCCTCCATATATTCGGTGCTTTCCCAGCCCTTGGTCTGATGAACGACATAGATTCCGTAGGGGAGCTTTTTTGTCGCAGCATAGCCGTTTTCATCGCATACGAGATAGTCTTTTTCGCTGTCTTTTGCAGCTTCATAAGAGTCTGATGACTTGAGATAAACCTCAAACTCTGCACCGACTTCGGGAGTTTCGATCTGCGTTGAGCCGTCATCGGAATGCTTGATGATAGCAATATTCCCCTTGATCACGTCCTCGGTCACTGTCATAGAAATGGGGTTATGCTCAATGGAATAATTCTCAGCTTCTGCACCAACCGAGTACACAGTTTTGTCAAGCAGATAGCCCTCGCTTGGTGAAATTTCCTGAACCGTGTAGTTTCCGCAGACATACTCTTTTGTCTTGAAATATCCGTTTTCATCTGTGGTGTATTCGTCTATCAAAACACTGTCTTTAAACACGCCGTAAACCGCTCCCGCAAGGCTTGCATCGCCTTGTTTTTCAGCCTTTTCCGAGTCTTTTTTTGTAACTTCCAAAGTGAATTTTTTAAGCACATTTTCAAACGTTACAGAGGTAGTTTCATCAGCTGTCAAAGTAACCGTCTGACTGGCAGGAACAACATACTTTATGGGAACGTTTTTTTCAGAAATCGTGTAAACAATTTTCTGATTGTTACTGTCGTATACGGGGATATCGGAAAGAATTGCAACACCGTCAGAACCGGTTTTTATGCTGTAAGTCTTGCCGTTACCTGTGACAGTAAATTCTCTGCCTCCGTTCTGATTATCCTCAGACTGCTTGTTGATCTTAATAGAACCTGTTTTGAGTTCGTTGTTGAACTTTACATTGACAGTCAGATCAACGTCGCCGTCGGTAAGCTTGACATTCTTCGCCTTGGGAGTTTCATATCTCGTATCTACGTTGATTTCGGATATGGTATATGAAATTGCTTTTTTACTTGTAAGATCGTATACGTTAAGACCTTTAAACTCCGCAATTCCGCTTGAATTTGTCTTTGCCGTCTTGGAGTGAGATTTTCCGTTCTGAGTCCATGTTACTCTAAATTCACGCTGACCGATTATACCATCCTCGGCAGTTTTATTGATTATGATGTTTCCTTTAAGATAATCCTCGGTAACATTTACGTTTTCATTTGCATTAAGTGCAAATACTTCAGTTGATAGGCTGTAGCCTGTAGGTGCTTTGATTTCTTTAACATAATACTGCTTATTCGGAAGTTCAATCGAGCCGCTTCCGTTTTTATCGATTTTGATTTCTCCTGCTTTGTTTTTGCAAGCTTTATCAGTGTATACGCCGTAAATAGCCTGTGAACCGTCAATAGGACTGATACCATTGATCTTTACGGTATTATCAGCTTTATAGACTTTTGTAATAGTAAATTTCACATCTTTGGATGTGATCCTGAACGCCGACATATTCATGACAGTCGCAGTTTTACCGTCGGTCTTGTTATTGATAACAACTCCCTCAGAGCCGTTAGCCTCGATTCTCCAATGCCTGCCGCCTGCACCTTTTCCGTCACCGACTGTTTTGGAATTGATAAGACTTTCTGAAACGCCGATAGACTTAAGATAGCTTACTACCTCGTTTCTTGAATTGAATTCACCCATGTAAATCCACGCATGATCTTCGCCATATGGATTCTGAGCCACCACTACCGAACCGGGAGTAATCGTCGAACCGTCGGAACACTCCCAGTATGGACGGTCTGTGGTCTTGATGTTTTTCTTTTCAACATCGATCTTAGAAGTTTTACCGCCGTAGCTGATAGTGCAGTTGTCGTTTACCGACAGCCAGTGATCGGTATCAACGGGAACAGGATTATTCCATGAAAAACCCGATGTTTTGTATCCAAGCTGTGTCAGCGTATAATACACAAGTCCCGAACAGTCGATACCGAGATTGTTTATCGTCCGTACCGACAGCGGAGTATACTGACCCTGATTGTATGCGTACCAGTATCCCTTATTCCCAAATGTATACGGAGAACCGAGAAGCGTCGCCGCCTTTGCGATCACCGTATCGGAAGACGGAAACGCAGAGTTTTCGGTCGAAGTACTTGCGGCATTTGCTGTTATCGCTCCGCTCACAGATGAACCGAGCATAGAAAAAGCGCAGAGTCCTGCCATTAACCCTGCGCTGAGTTTTCTCAATATTTTTGATTTTGTTTTAAACATATATTGCATTTCTCCTTTTCATTTTTGCAAAGAAAAAGAGCCGAAATTTCTTCGGCTCTCTGTTTATTAGTATTTCGTTTTATTCGTGTAATTCTTCATAGCTATAATCGCTTATCATTCTTCCATCCGCAATATGGTTTTCATCAATATCAACAACCTCTGTAAAACCATAGTTGTAGTCAAGAAAAGCGCCTGCCTGAGTATCAAGAACATACCATATTCCGTCAACTTTCACTATATTGGCAACGTGTCCGTATATTCCTGAGTCAGTCCAGCAAGCATAGCAATCAAGCCCTATACCTTGACAGATTAGGTATGTCTTGTATGAATAATTCACGCAAGTACCCGAACCGTTTTCAGTCATCCAGTTGTATACCGCTTCTGCCTTGCTGTAGTCAGAACCATCATGCAATAAGTTTCTGCCAATACCCATATACCTTTCTTCCTCAGTAGGCTCCGGTGCAGGCGGTTCAGTCTGCGGCTTTGGTGTAGTCGTAGTCGGCGGATTTGTCACCGCAGGCTTTGCCGTTGTAACCGGAGGAGAAGGGTTGTTATTCTGAGGCTTATTGTCAGACGATTGGTTATTCTGTTGCGCACCGTTATTGCTCTGATTGTTATCGGGCTGCTGATTATTCTGTTCAGGCTGATAATTTACCTGACCGTTGTTATTCTGAACAGCATTGTTTTGTCTCTGATTCGAATTGCCGTTCGCATTTAATGAACTGAATTTTTGGGTCGTAGTTACTGTGGTACCCGTCGGCTTTGAGGAAGAGGATACCGTTTGCGAATTCTTTCTCGTAGTAGTCGTGGCTTCGCTTGTATTCTTTTCTTCTTTTGCCGATGAAGTTTCCGCAGTATCTTCGCCAGCCGTGCTTTCGGAAGCAATTGCTGTAGTAGTTCCCACTTTGGATTCTGTATCGTCTATCTGTCCGCAAGCCGTGAGCAGCAGACTGCATACAGCTAAGATCGTTATTGCTTTTTTCATGGTATCACCCCGATAAATTTGTTTCTTTAACGATAGCATATAACCGCCGCAAAATCCAGTGATTTTTGGTTTTTCTACCTATTCAATAAATTAAAAAGCCAATCTTTGTACTACATTGCTATCTCAGGCTCAGGTTTATCCGCTGGTCCGTCCGCCATTTCCTCATCGGGAGTATTTTCTACCTCAATTTCCGTAGCCTGCATTTGCTCCAATACGATAATGGGAGTTTCAAACATTTCGGAATATTTCTTGATCTGATCATCGGTAAGTGAACAGCTGTCCCATTCGCCGTATTCGTTCATATAATTTCCTGAAACAAAGAAAGTTCCATGTACAAGAACATTTCCCACAATACGATTAGGCTGTGAACCATTAAGCAGGAATTCATCGTTGCACCAAGCAATCGCAGTTTCTTTCGGCTCAAAATATATAGGTTCGATACACCCTCCGACTATTGCCTGCATATCGTGAATATCATCGCCGATTTCCTTTTCATACGGCGCTTTTTCAGGCTCAATAACAAGTATTTTCATTTACAAAACCTCCTCATCTTCATTGCAATAATCCCACAGTGGACACTCGTTACAGTCATCATACATTGAACATGTTCGCTCTATTTCTTCCTCCGAGATACCGCAGTCACGGCGTTCTGTTTCAGGAGCATTGCGCCATATCGTAAGCGTCACTCCGCTATCATCGCACTCCGTTTCCACGCTTACGGGATTTTCGTTTTCATCAAAAAGCCCCGAAAATACGGTAGTTCCGTTGGTTGTGAGTACCTGTGCAAAAATAATCTTTCTCATAAAATTATACCTCCAAATTGTCTGTTTCATCGTCAAACAGCGAAAGCTGGCGAACCGCCTGTAATCTCTCGCTTGTATCGTAATTGGATATGAGCAGCTCCGCATACTGACAGCCGCCGTCGTATCTCTGCGCCAGATTATTCAGTCTGCTGATCTCCTCAATGTGAATATTAGGCTTATCCCATATCTCACGGATTTCTGGACAGTCATTGTAGGAAACAAGAAACTTGCCCTTGATATCCATTAGCGAATCCCTGAGCCTAATATGATCCTTGGTTTTAAAACCAACGTCTTTGTAGTAGTTTTCGGTTGCAAAGTACGGTGGATCGCAATAAAAAAAGCTGACAGGGCGGTCGTACTGCCGTATCAGTTTTTCAAAGTCTTTATTCTCAACTACTACCTTCTGCAATCTCCTTGCTGCCAAGTCTATCATCGGGAAATCCGACCATATTGAATGCGGCTGACTGCCGAAGCTGTCAAGTCCACTTGCGTAGCTGTAACGGATAAGCTGATAAAACTTCGCCGCCCTGTCAACATCACGAAATCTGCTGAACAGACCTCGCTTATGAAGACTAGCAATCCAGTCGAAATCTTCACGAGAATCGAGGACATAACGAAGCTTGTACTTCAGCTTATTCGGGTTATCCCTGACACAGCGATAAAGATTTGCAAGATTTCCGTTAAAATCGTTGTATACCTCAAAATCCATACCGGGCGGTTTATGGAATAAAACCCAGCCTGCACCTCCGAAAACCTCGATATATCGTTCATAGTAAGGAGGAAAGCGAGCAAGCACGTCGTCCCTGAGAGCTTTTTTCCCTCCCACCCATGACATAAAACTATTCATGTTTTCCCTTTCTGCCGTATGCCAATGACAGAAAGAAAGTCGCTTTGCTAATTACAGAAGTTTTCTGTCATTGGCAAAACGACTTAATTAAATATTAGATTTTACGCTTAAATATTTGATTTTACGCTGTTTTCAACCCTTGATGATCGGATCGACGTAGCTGAAAATTATTCTTTTCTGGTCAAGATAGCCGTTGGCTTTATTGACCTCGTTGCACAATTCCTTGTACTGCCTTTCCGAAAGTACGGGCTTTGTGGCTCTCAGCATTGCAGGAATACTGCCGAGACAAAACTTGAAGTCCACTTTAGCTTTAATTCTGTTTGTGTGCATCACTTACCTCCTTGTCCAGACGTGCGATCTCTTTTTCAGCTGCCTTAAAAGCCGCAGCAAGGCTGCCGACCGTCAGTCCGATAATCCCTCCGATTATCATTCCTGTGAATAAATACACCATTACATCATCTCCATTCCTAAATCTTCGGTTTCTTCCATAGGACTGCAATCTTCATTCTGTTTTTGTTCTTTTTCCGAAACAAAACCGCCAAGTCTGTTCGGAACATAATCGGAAAGCCATGTACCTCCGAACTGCTCGTGTGTATGCAATCTCCACATTGCAAGCTTACCGATATCAAGCTGAACGTCATCAAACGGAAACAGCAAACAGGTAAGATCCTCATTATGAAAGCTATACGCCTTTTCAAATCGACTTTCATTCTGCAATATTCCGATTTCGGTCAGCATATCGTTTATGCCGTCAACCCATTCTTTAAGGTCACCGCCGCAGCCTTGCAGGATAAGAGCCTCGCTGTTATTCATTTTTCTCAGATCGTGTAAAGAAACACTTATTATCTCCATTATTGCAAAACCTCCTTCCCATAATATTTCTTCAGCAAATTTATGACGAACTGCTGCCCCCTGCCCGTAACAAACGTCTGCTGATAAGTCTTTGTCATAGTCGCAGTTTCAAACACCGACTCCTTTACGGAAAAATATCCGCGGTCGATAAAAGCCTGATACGGCAGATTGTTTGCCATAAGCACACCTTTTCCTTTCAGCCAGCCGTAAAGCTTGTTTCTGCCGACGGGGATATTTTCCGCTCTCGCAAGCTTTGCCATTGCGTTCATGTCGATAAGATTATCGGTATTTGACACCTGATTCGCAAACTCCACCAGCGGCTGATCGTGGCGGATACGTTCATTCAGCTTGTTGATAATGGTCATTTGAAGTCGGAACAGGTCACGGTATGGCTCGTCGAGAAAGGGGAGATAGTTTTTGATGAACATATCCTCGTTGGAAACGTAGCCGCCGGTGCGTCTGATGGTGGGGAGGACTTCGGCGGTCACCCAACGCCTGAACTCTTTGGCTCTCGGCATTTTGCTTGAGAGAACTAAGCTGTAAAAGCCGCTTTCATTGATAATAGTGGTCTTGCTCTTGTAATTTGAACCACTGTCGGAAATCACGACGGTGGTTTTATCCTCGGTATCCACATGATGTGAAAGAGCGTCCCTTGTGTTGGAATACCCTAAAATTTCCGCAACATCTTTTCCTACAAGCCACGGTTCGCCGTCCTTAATGACTGTTCTCACTTTTCCGAATTCGTCATTTTCAAATATTTTTATCATATTCTTCATTTGCGTTTTCCTCCTCGTCAAATTTCAGTAAATTTCTTGCAATAGCTTCAACCACATTTACCGTAATTGAATTTCCTGCCTGCTTGTAAAGCTGTGCGTCGGACATACCTGCTTCAGCGACTTTTTCAAACTGCTCTTTTGTAAATCCCTGCAATTTCCAGCACTCCACAGGCATAAGCCTGCGGATTCTGCCTTTGTGTACTATTCCGTGTCTGTCCGTAACCGTGAGCGTAAACATCGGTTCATTAGGTTCTTTTATTCTGCGACCGTTCTGTCGGGTAGTTTCCTTAAATGGGTTGATTATCGCCCTAGGAGCTTCTTCAAGCACTCCCGAACGTTCGCCTTTGTGAGTTTCGTTTGTTACTCCCAAATCCATTCTTGTATGCAGACATCGGGCATTTTCTGTAATCTGCGGATTTTCGTTCAAATCACAAAAAACAGCGGAATGTTCTCCTCTATGATGAGATACTCCGCTGTTCTGACGTGCGGTAACACATCTTGCAATGTCTGTCATCTGAGGATCGGGATTGCAGTCTATGAAATAAAGTCCCGTTTTACCGCCCATGCCGCCCGAACCGCTGCATTGCGTAACAGCCGTGCCGTCTGTGGAATAAACTCTCGAACCCTGACTGCCGCCTATCAGCTGTTCAGGTTTTCTTTTTTCGCAATTTTCCTCATCATTTCCTCCGAAAGCCAGTATTTCTGAGGGACATTTGTCTCCAAGATATCCGATAAGGAACAGCCTTCTTCTTGACTGCGGTATTCCGAATCCGGCAGAGTTAAGCACGCGCCAGCACATACTATACCCCAGTTCAGAAATCTTTTCAAGGATGATTCTGAAACATTCCCCCTGTGATATACCAAGCAGGTTGGGTACGTTTTCAGCGATAAAGTAACGGGGGCGCTTGGCTTCAAGGATTTGGATATAGTTAAAAAACAGGTTTCCTCTATCGTCCTCAAAAGCGAGTCTGCGCCCCGCGACACTGAACGATTGGCAGCACGGGCCTCCAACGAGCAGATCAAAATCCGGCATATTTCCGTAATCGATTTTTGTGATGTCCTCATAAAAAATTTCCCCCTTTGTGTCATACAGCGTTCTGTAGGCTTTCTGTGCGAATCTGTCAATTTCACACCATCCGACGCACTCAAACCCGCCTACTTTTTCAAAAGCCGAACGGAACGCTCCTATTCCTGCAAACGCTTCGAAATATTTTATCATTTATCACCGTTCCTTTCCTTTTTGTAATAAAAAAACGGCTAAGTCTTTTTCAAAACTTAACCGTTACATTGACATATTCATTTCTTCGTTTTCTTCAAGATCTTCCGTTTCTGTAATTTCCTCGCACTCAATATTTTCCTCTGTTTGCTTATCAATCTGACTCTGTTCCTGAGCGATTTTATGGAACTTATCCACATCGGGGATAACCCCAAGCGTTCTTCCGTTATCAAATTTACAGTGCAGAGTACCCGCATCGTCCACAAATTGAACTATGCCTTTAGTACCTGGTGGAATCGGACGGGGATCGTTATCCATACTGTCAAGGCATATCCGAGTTCCTTCGGGATATCTCTGCCTGAGCATTTCTACCTTCTTTTCGTTGTAAATCATATAACACCTCACATCGTCATTCCCATATCGGGTTCTTCGGTCATGTCCTCGGTCTGACTGCTGTTCATTTTTTACTTGATCACCTCCAGTCGTTTTAGATTCCCTTTTTATAGTATATTTGTTATCAAGCCTCCTTTGAAATAAAAAAAGACCGCTTTGTCGTTTATCACATTTCGTGATATTTGACAAAACAGCCTTCTAAACTTTGTGAATGTTTTTTCATAAAAAATCGGCAGGCTTAGAGCAAAATATACTCAAAGTCTGCCGTTATGTTCGATATTTTTTGTTGTGTAGGGTTCGACTCCCTTTTTTTCGTGAAAACTGGTGAAAAGCATCCACGGTTTTACATTAAAATTTTTTGTTTTCTAAATATCAAAAAAGCCCGTAAACACGGGCTTTTTAAGGTGATTATCCATTTGGTATCACCAATATGGTTGCGGGAGCTGGATTTGAACCAACGACCTTCGGGTTATGAGAACTGACAAGCGGTGAACGGCATGAGTGAAGCCCCTCGCAAAAGTAACTATAAGCCCCGTGGAGAAGTGATAAGCAACGAGGGAAAACTACTCACGGAAGCAGGCACAAGCCCTCACATGGAGCGACAAGCGACACAAGGCAAGCTCCACAAGAGCAAAAAGAAAAAACACGGAAAAAGAAAACAAAAAACACAAACAGCGGACAAAACCACAAAGAAAAAGCCCCGGGAAAAGCAACGCACATTCAAAGAAAAGAAAAAGAGCTGAGCGATATATCTGTGAAATCTATCATGCGAGCGGCTAGGGGGTGAATTTTTGGGGTGTTGGAAGTGTTGGAAATGTTGGGAGTGTTGGAAAATCTATGATTTTTCAACACTCTCAATGTTTTCAATGCTTTCAATGCTCCAAAAAGAGGGGAACGCCGCTCAAGATACCCCCTCATTGCGAACGCAGTTCGCACCAAACACAGCGCAGGGGAGCGCACAAGTTCCACAAGGGAGAAACAGCACGGCAGGGGCGACAGCACAGTGCAGGGGGAGCGCACAAACTCCACAAGGGAGAAACAGCACGGCAGGGGCGACAGCACAGCGCAGGGGAGCGCACAAGTTCCACAAGGGAGAAACAGCACGGCAGGGGCGACAGCACAGTGCAGGGGGAGCGCACAATCTCCACAAGGGTGAAACAGCACGGCAGGGGCGACAGCACAGTGCAGAAAAGCGCACAAGCTCCGCAGGACGGCAAGAGCGACAGCTCAGGAAAGCAGGAACGAGGGCGGCAGGCTCTCAGAAGTTGCGGCTTTGGCGGTCATTGTTTTGGAAGCCTATTATTAAGTTATCATTCAGCGTTGCAAGGTATGCGTTGACCTGCTCCAGCTCCTTGCGCATTTCACGGGCTTCAAACCATGTGCCTATAATCGCTACAATTATTAAAATAAATACAATTAATCCTATTATAAACCAAACCGCAAATGTTGCAAATACTGCTTCCATTACTTTTCCTCCTTGATTTTGATAACAGCCTTAGGGCTGTTCTTCTGTGTTATGTTGTACTTGCTCTGCACGTTGTTGTGCAATCCGCCTTTGTCATTGGTCAATCCTGCTATGTAGTCTATGCTCACGTTGTAAAATTTAGCATATGTCACTATGACGTCTAGCGGTGGGTTTCTTTCCCCGTTTTCATACCTTATGTAACTGTTCTTTGAAATGTACCCGATTTTTGCACACTCTGCTTGTGATATGTCATTATCTTCACGTAAATCTCGTAATCTTGTATACATTTAATTCCTCCTTTTTGTACAATTATAACAAAGTTCTCCATATGGGGTTGACATTTCACTCCATATGGGGTATATTATATTTGTACCCCATATGGGGTATTAAATCAAGTAAAGGTGAGCGGATAACCTCAACCGCAGAAAGGAAAAAACATGAGAGGAATACTTATAGGAGCAATCCACAAGAAAGGCACATTCACGGACGATAACGGAAAATCAATCGACTATGACAACTTGGTTTTGCAGGTGCAGAAGCCTATAGAAAACAAACTTGCGGACGATTCAAACTTCGTTCAGGGCGTGGGCTACACTATCGCCAATGATTGCAAGTGTGCTTGGAGCGAAAGAGGAAACGTGTTCGGCAAAGATGTGTCTATGAAAGATATCGGAGAACTTGTCGGAACGGAAATCCAGTATTTCTACAACGATAAGAAGAAGCTTGAAGCGGTCATTATCTAAGGGGGCTTGAACATGACAGTATACGCACTTTATTTTTGCTTGGTGGTGGCGCTTGCCCTGTTTTATTGCCTTACTCGTTGCTTTAAGGCAATTGATAAGAAAAATAAAGAAATTTCTAAACTGCAGTTCCGTGTTAAAGAACTGGAGCGACAGGCTCAGGGAATTGAGGTTGTGGGCGTTGAATGATGTCACTTCTTCACAAATTGATGTATCGTCTGTTTCTACCTCTGAGCAGACTGGTGAATATACTATGTCGGCTGTTATCGAAAATCAGCACACTATAATCAATAATCAAAATATTACAATTTCATATTTAGGCACTATATGCTTTTTGATAACAATATCTATCGGTATTTATCTTGTCATCAAGTTTGGCAAGTGGATATATAGCTTAATTAATTAAGAAAGGAGAATGTGTTAATGAATCCTGTTTCTACAACTGCAGAAGGTGGCAATACTCTCGTAAATGTCGGTGAAGTTATGACACAGTTCGCTAACTCTGCTATTCAGGGCATTTCCGATTCTATCGTCGCTCTTATCCCTGTGATAACTCTGACAACTGTAATCGGCATTGCTATCAGAATGTTCAAAAAGTACGTAAAGGCGTAAGCCTGACAGCAACGAGGGCAGTTCATTCAGTGAACTGCCCTTTTATTATGCCAATTTTTAAGGGGGAATTATGATAAATAGAAAACTTAAAGCAACGCTGTCATTAGTGCTTGCCCTTATCGTGATGTGTTCGGCTTGCGTTGTGCCTGCGTTTGCTCTTGATGATGTAAGCGAGGGTGGATTAACTCAAAATGTTGCTATTCTTAAAGTTGTATCTACTATGGTGGATAGGGTAAAAGCACAAGGTGGTACATTAGATGATAAAAATTATATAGCGTATTGGTATGCACCGAACGAGTATGGTATTTATATTATGCTAATTTCGTTCCCTACGGATCATATTAGCGCAACTAATGGCAAATTTAATATATCTCGGTTTTCTCCTGAAATATATTGTGATTATTCAAAATGGTATAATACTTCGTGGGATGATGATAGGTATACTATTTCTACTTCATCGTCACAATCTCCTACATTCTTTGATTCTACACAAGAAATTTATCTAAATGAAAATAGTTCTGCTAGTGCTTGGCATATTATTGACACTAATATTACTATTACAAATGACGGCGAGAAATTAGAGTATTCAAGCAATAAACCATATAAAGCTTCTATTACTTATGATGATGATAGCAAAAACTTTTTGTTTAATTTTGAACCGAAAAATGATAATGATGTATACAACGTAAACATTGCCGTGTCTAATCAATCAGAATGGGATTATCCTAACTCTGACGGCTGGTACTATCTCCCTATGGACACTTCGGGAGATTTCACGAAAGAAAACCCTTTGCATGGCTCGATCCCTCTTAATGTTATGCGTGACGGCATTATGCGGTATAACAGTAACAAAGATATTGAAAATACGGGCAAGCTTTATTTCTTCTTGATAGCGGCTAAGGGCAAGGGTGATGAAGCGTTATATAAGGACAGATTTTGCGCCGCAAGTTATGAATACAGCCTTGTTGATACTGTAGATAGTCACAAGAAAGAGCCGTTTGATGAAAAGAAAGATTATGAAAACTTTCCGTCTTTGTCTGATTATATAGATACTGATTTTCCTGATATAAGGGACTATGTGAACTTTGATATGTTTCAAGACTTGGACGGCATATCGGACTTTTTAAAGGCGGTTGTTGAATTTCTGTGGAACGCTTTCACGGGCTTCTTTCGTTGGCTGTGGGCGGCTTTGAAATTTATATTCTTCAACTTCTTAGGTATCTTTGAGTGGCTCGGCAAGTGTTTGTGGACTATCGTTAAAAATATCGGCATTGCACTGTATAATCTCGTGGTCGACTTGAAGAAGCTCGTGACCTATCTTTTTGTACCTAACTCAAAAGATTTGAATGTGGCTATAGAAAGCAAGTTTCCTGCTTATGCAAAGTTGAGAAAAGCTTTTCAGCAGGGTAAGCAATCATCATCAAATTCAGTTACGTTTACACTTTTCGGAAAGGACTTTGATTTTAATATGAACTCCGCTCCGAACGAGCTTAAGAGTGCGCTGTTCAATGCTTCAACTATAGCAATGTACGCTATCTGTATCTATGCGACAATTAAGGCTTTGTTCCGTTGCTTCGGAATACAGCTTCATGAATCAAGTGAAAGTGAGGGAGAATAATGATAACTGCGAAAATAGTAGAGCTGTTCTTTAGTCTGCCGTTCTTTAAGTCATTCTCAATAAGTGATGAAGCTTATTCAGCTCTTAGGGATATGATTTCTTTTCTTTATCAGCTTGACCAATTCTTAAATCTTGAATTGATGTTTGAGAGCATTTTCTTTGTTCTCGGACTTCTGCTTGTATCTGCACTTGTGAACTTTGTAAGGGGGCTTTTATAATGTGGTCGGCATTTGCTAATATCAATTGGAAAGCTATGCTTATACCTCTCGCCTTGGGAAGCGTTGTGGTGGGTGTTATCGTGCTTCTTATGCTGTTTGGTACGCCTGTGCTTCATGCGTTTCCTTTGTCGGTAAAGGACACTTTCAAGACTATTAGAAAGCGGCTTAAAGGTGAAGAAGTTCCGTTCAATATGTATGGGCTGTATCTCTATAACGGCTTAGGCGGTCGAGGTAAAACTATAAGCATGGTGAAACGTGCGCAAGAGGTCAAGAGTAGATTTCCGAAAGTGCTTATCTGTGCTAACTTTCATACTGAAGTGGCTGACAGATTTTTTGATTGTTGGGAAGATATCTTGAACGTTGAGAATATTGACGAAAACGGTGTTAATCAAGGCGTGCTGTTTCTGTTCGATGAAATGCACCTGACTCTTAATTCTCAATCATGGAAAGATGCTCCGGACGAGCTTCTCGAATATATCTCACTGCAACGGCATTTACACAAGTGTATATGGGGGTCGGCTCAGGAGTGGAAAAGGTGTACAAAAATAATTCGTGAGCAGGTCAATTATATCATAGATTGTAAGGCGTATTTCAATTCACGCCTTATCGTCAATAAATGCTATACAAAAGAAAATTATCTCATTAATGGAGAGCAGGGCAGTGCAGGAACGAGAAAACGTCCGAAAGAATGGAAAGAAACATTTTGCGCCACTGATGAATTAAGGTCGCTTTATGACACGGAAGAAATCGTTAAGGGGCTGAAAATCGGGCGCACAAGTGAGCAAGAGAAAATAGCAAGCAGAATTTTAAAAGCTATGCAAGATTGATTCAGCCACGTGCGCACGCTCCTGCGTGCGCCGTGGCGAACAGCTTGCAAGCTTAGAAATTTGCGGTTATATACTTGATAATAACCGCAAATTTCCGTCAAAAACTAAAATGGCGGTGGGAAAATGGCAAATTTTTATGATTTACCCCCTGAGGTCGTTTTAAAAAATACTAAAACAAAAATCTACGCTGACGGCTCTTCGACAACAACTTATTGCAACAATTACATATTCGTTGACAAAAACCTTGAAGAATATCAGCAAAATCAAGAAATATTACAGCTTAAACGAAAATGGGAGAAATTTGAGAAATCTCAGCAGGAAGAAGATACTCAAACAGATATGTTTGATATAATCAAAAAACCTGCAAAGGTTTCAAAAGAGGAAAGAGGGGAACGGACTGATATATTAAAGCGTGCAAAAGACAAGGTCTTTGATATAGCCTTTTCAAATGAGTGGGCGTATTTTCTCACTATCACTTTTAATGGCAGTGAGTACGATTTTTCCAATGCTGATTTTGTTAAGAAAAAACTTAGGCGGTGGCTTGAAAATCAGGTCAAGCGGAAAGATATGAAATACTTGCTCATTCCTGAAAGGCATAAGAACGGCGGTATACATTGTCACGCTCTTATCAATGATTGCTTTGATATGGTCGATTCAGGCACAAGGCTCGTAACTGGATATAACAAACCTGTGACATTAAAGACCATAGAGGAAAAGAACTTGCACGTTAGAAACGTTGTATATAATATCCCTGAATGGAAATACGGTTTTTCCACGGCTATTCCTGTGGAGAATAATTCGGCGGCTCTTGCGTTCTATATTACAAAATATATAACAAAGGGCAATAATAAGATATTCGGCAAGTATTATTGGAGCAGTCGAAACTGTAATCGTGACCCTCAGATCATATACAGTAATACCGATTTTGATAGCGTTTCAAAGTCGGCTATTACAAAACCTTATACCTCTAACCAGTATAAGTACAATACAAATGTGAATATCATACCGAACTTTGAAGAGGTTTCATCTAGGTTTGATAATATAGCAGATTTCCTTGATTATATTTACTCTGATGAGTATCGCAAGGAATATGATGATTATTTTGAAAGGAGTGAACTAAATGAATGATGAAATGCTTATTGCTTTTCAACGTTTTCTATCTGATACTTGCAGGATTAGTTATAATCATTATTTGTCATTGTCTGAAAATGTTCAGCAACAAATACTTGAAAGCTTTTATAATAACGATTGCAATTCTGATATTGTTAGGGCTTTACGTAATACTTCGCCTGCAACTGAATCAAAAAGTTTCCTTGAATATCTCCGCAAGCACAGGCTTTCAAGAGCCGTCTTTCATCAGCTTGATAACGTGACAAAGGTAAAAATCTATAACAACTATCATCAGGAAAGGACCTTGGCAAAATGATAATGAGCATTGAAAACATTGACACGGATAAAATTTTGTTCTGTGACTATATCATAGTATGGAATAATGAAACGTGTTACAGAAAATCTCCGTCAACTTATGATGGCTATGTAGGTATCATAACAAAATACCTTTACCCTTATTTCAAGAGCAAAGGACTTAGACTTGTTGATGTCAAGCCTATGCACATAGAGGGCTATCAAAGGCACATACTGCATGATACAAGGCTTTCTGTGAATACGCTCCGTAAACATCATGAAGTCATGCGTGCGTGTCTGAATTACGCATATAAGAACGATTTTATAAGCAAAAATCCTTACACGGCTTTTTCACTTCCTCGAAAGGTGGAAAATGAAATGTCATATTATACAGAAGAACAGCTCTTGAAGCTCCTGCGTGCGGCTTATGGTACTCAGATAGAAAGCTTTGTCTATCTCGCTGTGTGGTTTGGACTTCGCAAGTCTGAGATACTCGGTTTGCGGTGGGAGAATGTTGACTTCCTCGGACGTTGTCTTTATATCAGGGAAACAAGAACGAGGATAAAAGACTATAAGTCCGGACACTGGATCGAAAGTCAAAACAAGAGAATGAAAACTGTAAAATCTCGCCGTGAATTTCCTCTTAGTGATGAGCAGCTTGATTATTTGCATAAGCTTTATAGCAGACAAGCTCCACTGTGCAAGGCAAGGAATTATGTGTGCGTGAATGCTGAGGGGATTCCACTTCACTATGATTATGTACTGCACGCCTTTCAAGACTTGCTCCGCAAGAACGATTTACCGAAAATTCGCATACATGACCTTAGACACAGCAATGCAACGCTTATGCTTAACAGCGGTTTCAGTATGAAAGAGGTTTCGGAGTGGCTCGGTCACAGTACATACAAGCTTACGGCTGATACATATACTCATGTATCTGCTGAGAATAAGGCTCAGATGTCGAAAACGATAGGCTATAAGCTTTCACCTTATAAGGGTGATAATTTATGAGGGTAGTTCTTACGGCTTATTCAGGGGCGTTTCTGCTTTATGTGAGCTATGTTCTTGAAATGATTTTTGAGAATTTTGAAAGGAATGTTGAAAATGAAAGAGTTTAATTTTTGGTGCAAGGAAAATACTGATTTTGGTAAGTGCGATAATAAGAAATGCGGTTTTTTTGAGTGCGGCTGTTATGGTTACTGTGAGGAATGTGTTTATCATTTTACGGATTCAACTGTTTGTGAAAATTGTTCCGCCCCTCAATTTATGAGAGATTATTCAAAACAGCAGGAAAATGATTAATAAAAAAATGCAGGGGCTTAATGCTCCTGCATATCTTTTTCGAGTAGTTCAATTATAAGGGCGTTCAGGCTTTTGCCTTGCCGTTCTGCATGGGCTTTGTAGACTTCACGCTTGCCTTTTGGCACTCGTACCTTGATATCATCAAGCTTATTTTTCATGTACTTTGCAGTTGCTTTTTTTTGTGCTTCTGAATATGCCATAATATCACCGCCTTTACTGATATTATACTACATTTTATATATGTGTACAATATACATAATGCACAATATGTACCCTATATATTTGTTTATTTTATCAATTGATATATTGTACCCGATATGCTATAATATATATAGTGAAAGAGATAAAGGGAACTTTCACAGCGGAGGAAATTGAAAGGAGTGAGGATAATGCAGAATATGCCTACAGCTACAGAACTTGCGATAAAGTATGCAAAGCGTGAACAGCTTAGAATCATAATAGACAAGGCTCAGAACATTCATGCTGATTGCGAATATGAAGCTTTATCAAAGCTGATTAATGAACTCAAACAAATGCTTGAAGAGGCATAAAAAAATGTAGTCGGTAATCCGTCAAAACACACCGACTACATATTCACACACAAACTCGGATATCCTCCGCTTTGTAAATCCGAGTATAACACATTAAATGATAATTGTCAAGGAGAAATGAAAAATGAAAAAAAATAAGAATGGCAGCGTTATTAATTACATTGATGTTGGAGAAAAATTCTACTTAGTCTATGACGTTACAGACCCTTATCATAATATTGAAATAGGCTTTGCATATGACTTGAATGAGGCAAAACAGATTTGCAAACAGCATTGTAAAGAGTTTCCTGGTTCTAAAATTCAAGTTTACGAAATGGTAAGAGAATAAGAATAAATAAAAGGCTGTCGCAAATGCAACAGCCTTTTTCTTTTGGTTGCGGGAGCTGGATTTGAACCAACGACCTTCGGGTTATGAGCCCGACGAGCTACCGAACTGCTCCATCCCGCGATATTCTACTGTTTTTCACTGCTCTCTCCTGAGTGCTTATTTATTATATCACAAATGAATGTGAATGTCAATACCTTTTTTGCAATTTTTTTATTTTGACTGAAAACTCTTGACTATTGTATCCAAATCGGGTATAATATATACGATATCGGGGTGTGGCGCAGATTGGTAGCGCGCTACCTTGGGGTGGTAGAGGTCGTCGGTTCAAATCCGGTCACTCCGACCAAAGCAAAAGGCTGTTGCATTTGCAACAGCCTTTTATTACTCATTATTTATAAAACACATAGATAATTAAAGGATTTATATAAGCTAACAAAAAAGCCAAAGGTAACAAGATATCAAGGTTATCACCATAGTAAAGAAAATCATCAACGAACAAGAGAATAAGAACTAAAATCAAAAGCAAGAATAAAATAATAGGGATAAAAGCCATAAAATCACCTCATTTCATGCGAAACATGACGAATACGAAGAAGAAAATCTAAATATTTTCAAACGCAAGAATTTTTTCATGTAATTCAGAAGCGAATTTTTCAAGAGCAGACTTAGACCAAATTAAATTCGATTGATTTTTTTTAATTAAATCAAGAGTATAGCTATAAGCCGATTTATAAATTTCATATTCGGATACAGCAGTAAGATTAATCATACCTTTTTCATAATATGAATTCATTGCATACATAAGCTGAAAGCATATCCTACTTAGTTTTTCTTCATTTTCTTGTGCAGTGACATCATAAGGGTTATTCTCTAAAATAAGACCTTCCTTTACCCATTTTGCATCGTAAACACGATACGCAAAAGCAAGAATATAATAATTATCAATAGTATCAAATTCATTCATTTTAATCAACCTTTCTACGGTATTATACGCTTTCCTTAAAATTTTTCAGCTTGGTGGATAAGTTCAAGATAATACCGATATTCATCACTAGAAAAAAGGTCGACATAAAAAAGAGAAACCAAAGTAGCACGAGCTTCATCGGCTGTAATCAAATCATCAACAAGATATGATATTTGTTTGTTCATGTATTCCTTAGCAATACCCTTCATTTGTTCAATAGTCATTTTCAACAATCCTTTCAACTTGACATTTAGTAAAATTTGTGTTATACTCGGATTTACAAAGCGGAGGATATCCGAGTTTGTGTGTGATTATGTAGTCGGTGTGTTTTGACGGATAGCCGACTACATTTTTTTATGCTTCTTCAAGCATTTGTTTGAGTTCGTTAATCAGCTTTGATAAAGCCTCATATTCGCAATCAGCATGAATGTTCAGAGCCTTGTCTATAATAATTCTAAGCTGTTCACGTTTTGCATACTTTATCGCAAGTTCTGTAGCTGTAGGCATGTTCTGCATTATCCTCACTCCTTTCAATTTCCTCCGCTGTGAAAGTTACCTTTATCTCTTTCACTATATATAGTATAGCATATTGCTAGCAATATATCAATAGGCATTTTGCATGAAATTTGCTAGCATTATATGTCGAAATTGTATATTGATAGCATTATAATTATATGGTATAATAGAGCAAAGGGGTGATAACATGGTAAGCGAAGCACAAAAGAAAGCCACAAGCAAATACATTTCAAAAGCATATGACCAAGTATCTTTACGAATGCCAAAGGGCAAACGAGAAGAATACAAAGCCCATGCAGAACGGCAAGGCAAGAGCCTGAACGCCCTTATAATCGAACTACTCGAAAAGGATATGCAGGAAGAAGATTAATCTTCTTCCTGCTTTTGCGTATTCTGAGAAAAGCGCTCTTTGAGTTTATCACGATTGACGATATACAACTCAGACAAGCTACACATTGAATTCATCAGAAGTCGACGTAATTCATCCATATCAGCAGTAACGCACATACGATTTATAGAACCTTTGAGCATATCAACGGAATTCATAGTTTCTTTGTGTTTTTGCTCCGTATAAAATTTACTTTTCATTTTAAAAACTCCTTTATTATTCAAATTTGAGATTATTCACAGCTTTGCACATTTGACTGAAATTGCTATGTACATAACGCTGGGTAGTTGTTATATCAACGTGTCCGAGCAATGCTCTGAGGGTTTCGATATCTGCACCACACTGAATAAGATACGTTGCATAGCTATGTCTAAGCTTGTGCGGGGTGAGATACTGTAAATCAGGGTACTTTGTTTTCTGTTGTTCATAGAACGCTCTGTAGAGCCTGTTATAACGTCTAAGGGATATAACTGTATGAGTTATAGGCGAAACGAACAGAAAGCCGTTTGAGACGTCCTGAGAGCGTATCTGATTAAGAATAGCTATTGCATTACTATGCAAGGGGATAAGCCTATCACGGCGAGATTTTGTGGTCTGTACAATCCTATCACCGCATGAAGTATGTACGAGTGTCTGACAGACTTTAAGATATCTATTATCAAGGTCAATGTTATCCCAACTAAGGGCGAGAAGTTCACCACGGCGAAGACCTGTCCACAAGTCAAGCTGAAACATTCTGCAAACGCTACTATCATCATCAAAAAGGTGTACGAGATTATCGGGGCTGAAATATTCAGCTTCTTTTTTTATACGTTTTGGAGGTTTAACATAATCGCAAGGGTTTTTGTCACAATAACCATTAACTATAGCTTCACGGAAAACACGTTTTAACAGAAAGTATGCACGGCGTTGACGTTCGTTACTGTATGTAAGAGTAGATTTTAAACAGTTCTGAATATCAATAGGCTTTACACTCAGAAGCTCCATATCGGCAATATAACCGAAGTGTTTTTGATTTATATAGTAATAATCCTTATAGCAATCATAGGCTATCACATCAACGCAGTATGCGTTGTAGAACATCTCAAACCATTCTTTAAAAATCATAGGACATCATCATTTCCATTCTCTTTAAGATATTGAAGTATATCATTGCAGTTCTTTTCGACCTGACTTGAAAAGATGAAACTGCTTTCATACTGAAAACAGACATTAGCACGAGGGGGGGAGACTATCGGCAAATCATCTTTGAAATCTGAATTGCAATAGATCTCTTTAGTTTTGCGGACTATGTTCTTGCTACTCCAGAAGAATTTACCGAAGATTTTTTTTACGTCCTTAGTTATGTATTTTGTGACGTAAAAAGCTAAATTAGACATCTGTCCGTAAGTCTGAATAGCTGTTGAAAAACCATAGCGCCAATCAGATACGTTAAATACAACAGGCAAATCAGATATATCACAGCCGAGTTTATCACATATATGCAGGCGCTTTATAGTATCTATTTTAAGAGGCTTGTCATGACCCTTAACAAGACGTGTACCACTATCAACGAACTTAAAATCACAATCGTTTATGAGAGCGTGGCAATGTATACCGCCTTTTTTGTGAAACTCAGGAACAAGAACATAACGCAAGCCTTTACGTTGAACAGCATTATCAAACCAACGTTTCAAGGGCTTAAAGACTACCCGAGGGTCGGAGCGGTCAAAATCTTTACCGCTAAATGTTATAGTAAGAAAGTACTTCCAATCATTCTGATAAACAATATCAAAGATACTTTGCTTTGCTCTTTGAACACTATCGGAACGAGCTTCACAGCTTTGTGACTGCTTATCTTTAAACTTGCGAGTATCAAGCATATCAAGCATTATGTTTCCGTTTTCGTCCTCATACTCAAAATAACATATGTAATTTTCACGAGCCTTTTTAAGTTGCTCTTGTCTTGAACGTTCGTCAATACTATGCTCATGCTTGCAGTGATACTCAAATGCAGGGTCTTTAAATATGTGTCGATCAGAACGTGTTATAGTGTAACTGCCGTCACGATATTCCTTTATCTTTGTATTGCACTTGACCTCTTTAGAGGACGTTTTTAGGGGCATTTTTAACACCTCATTTTTAAAAGTGAGTACTTTTTGTGGCTAATATCAAGTAATAGCCACACGCACCGCAGGGCGGCGCAAGCGCTCGCCCCTGCGGTCGCTCGTGGCTATACGCCACGTCTTTTTCGCAGGCTTCTGCTTGTCTTTCTATCGTGCATTATGTCACTTGTGACATCTACTCCACGATTAGCAAGTATTTCCGTATCGCTGATATACTCCTTATCAAGCATATTATCTACAAGCTGAGAAGTATCATATAGCTGTCGGCTCTGATTAGTCTGCAAATACAAACGGCTGTAAAGCTTTTTCGGCATATATGACTTATTCTCCGTATACGCTTCATACTCGTCTATATCATAGGTTTTAACCTTAATAAGACGTGTATAAGGGTGACGGAATGTAGCACGGCACGTTGACACTGTAGCCGTTATATCTCGTATCTGTTTATCAAGCAGATTGAAGCGTTGAACTGTAGCAAGTATCATCATTTTACGCTTTCTACATTGACAAAGGTGCTGAAAAAGCGGTTTAGGGACGGCTCTTTTACCACCTGAGAAATCACGTGAATTGAAGATAGTGCCTATCTCATCAATTACGACTATACAATTCTTAGGAGCGTGCAGGATATCTTGTGCGGAATTAAGCTTATATATATTCGTCCACTCAGGGAAGTTTTGAAGATTGATATTTGTAAGTATAGACAACTGAGGATAACGCACGCAATAGTTATATGCTATCTGAGCGAGGGTTGACGTTTTACCAGTGCCGAATTTACCGGTATAGAGGTGTATACCCCAGCCTTGAAAGATAGCGGAGTTGTTGAAGTATGCACCGAAAAGGTGGTCATACACCTCATAGGTAATAAAGGGCGGTATTTGTTTTATGTAGTCAAATATAATCATAACAAATCACCTACACAGCACTTGCACAACGTGTCATGCGTATCATCACATTATAGAAGAACTTGCAGAAGATACAGAGCATAACAACAGCGAATATAAATGCCATGCCGAGGAGCAAAGCATCATATCTATTCATGACTTCTTGCGAGAGATCACAGCCCATTGACTTCAAAAGCTGAAAAAATGGATTATTTTCATCAAACACTATGTTTACTTTCATTATCGTTCACCTCACTATCATTAGTTTCAACCGCAGGAACGGCTTTTATTTCAATATCTTCACCGAACATCAAAAACTCAATAAGCTGTTTTCTGTTTCCGCTGAACTCATGTTCAGCTTTAAAGTTTCTAAGGTCAGTGAAGAAACCTATAACACCGCATATAGTACAAACCAAAAAGCAAACAACGAGTATAAACAAAACCAAGTTAAGCATTTTTCTACCTCCTAACGAGCCATATAAGTGAAAAGATCATCAATACGGCAAGAACAAAACATATTATATTAACCATTATAATTACTCCTATCGTTTTAAAAGATATATAATGAAAGCAGATGAACAGGACAAAATCATACTACCGACAATAACAGAACCAAGAGAAAAAGTAAAAGAGCCAAAATCAAAAGTATAAGACATACAGAGAGTTAAATTATAAAAGATAGCTTTGAACGCATAAATAATATCCATACACACCACCTTATTTAATTAGGTTAGAAACAGCATTAAAAATATACTGAGAAATGTTACGGCAGGCAGTGAAGCCAGTTGAAAAAATCGTTTCAAGAACAGCGTCAGGGATAAGATAAAACAATATAGCAGATACAAGAATAGCAACTACACGCATAATATACCCCCTTATTGAATGACATACTTAATAAGTGCAAGTGTGAGAAATGTAACAAACCATGCTGTAAAAGTAGCAATAAACCAATCAGGAAGAATACGGATTGAAGCAGTTAAAAACTCAAAATATGAGCTAGAGGTTGAAAAAATAGATGAAAAATCAGTATAATCAACACTAGCAAAATTTTTAGAAAAAGTATTATCTTTATCATGCTTCTTCTGTTCTTCAAGTGTGCGTTCTTCTGATAAAGTACCGTCTTTATTTACTGATTGATAAGTACCAGGAGCAACAGGACTTTTTGAAAAATCAAACGGATTTGTTTTAATCATATCAATATCATTGCCCTTGCCGTCTTTAAGCGGAACATATTTCGGATAACTATCAAAACTAAATTGAGCAGTATAAACAGAATAACAATCAGATTTTGAAAAATAATCAAGATAACCAGTATCATCAGTGTCCCATTTATCAACATTAATATAATCAATATTATTAAAGTTAACACCATTAGGACCTCTATCAACACTATAAGCTGATTTAAAGCTACCATTAAAAACAGATTGACCGCTTTCCGTAGGGAATAAAGTTTCACAAGTAAGGATAGAATTAAGAACGGATATAACTTCAAACTTTTCTGCATCTATATTTTCAAGAGGTATAGAAAGCTGATAAGTAGGCAAATTCTTTATAACAGCCTGATATTTTTTATAAGAACAATTTTCAGAAGCTATATCAGATTGCATTGTATGCTTAAAATATTCATTGAAGTCTACAGTAAAGTACGGATACAAACCATTAGCATAAACAGCTGTACTAGTTGAGCCGTCTATATCTCCATTATCTCTATCAATGATACTATAACGTTGTTGAGATAGATATGTATAAACACTGTTTTGTGTAACAGTTCTAAGAGGTTTAGAGGGATCAGACAACGAAATAAAGTAAATACACTTTGACTTACCACAACCAGTTAAATCAAAATCTTTTGCAACATCAAGAGTATTTAGAATAGAATCAAGTATCATTTTTATACTAGCACTATCATAAGTACCTACTTCTTTATCACCTAACATTTCAGCATAACGGCGTATATACCAATCAAGATAATCTTGATTAAGTGTCAAAGTAACATCTATAGACTTTGTTTCATAATCAGAAGTTTTACGTTTAAGATTAAGTTTCAAGTCTGGACTATATGTAACAGTAAACGGAGCAGGAACAGCGTTAGGGTCAGGGGGTTCTAACTCGTTTTCTAAATTGTCAAAATCATATACTTTTGTATGGAAATATACTTTAACAGTTGATTGAACATAGTCATTAAGATTTAATAAACCTTCACATTCAGATTTTGTAAAACCACTAGGTTTAGTAACATTCCAACCGCCATAACCAACAGATTCAGTTTTATTATCAGAAGAATCGAATTTGAATAAAAGACGTTGTGAATCATACGCATAATTTGAACCAAACAAAAATTGATTATTTGTAAAGCTATAATATGCAATAGCGGTAGGGTCAAAATAAAGAATATTAGTTTCTGATGTGCCGTCAGATTTTTTACCATAAACAGCAATATAATTATCAGTTTTAGAGATAGTTGAAGAAAAATTGTTATAAACATCAGTAAAATGCGGAATGTCAGAAGATTTACTAACAATATTCCATTTAACGCTTGACAGGTCATTTTTAGTTACTGTATCATCAGCAAACGCAGGAACGGCACAACATATCATCACAACAAGTGCAGAGATCATACACAACACTTGCTTAATCTTTTTTCTCAATTTATCAACTTCCTTTCAAAAAAATTAAGCGGAGCAATTTGAATTACTCCGCTTATGTAAATGGTTTTGCTTATACAGCGTGTCTGAACTTTGCGAAAAGTCCTGCACCTGAGCCGAGAAGAGACAGACCTACAAGAATTGCAATAGGTACGTTGCTTGTCATAGCGTCCCAACAAGAACCAAAAACAGTAACGGCATTACTAAGCATTGTTGTTACAGCTTCCATTATTAGCAAAACTCCTTTCTTATTAAATTTTTATAACAGCGGTTTCACCGCTAATTATTTTGTGTTGCGGTGAAGTGTTCCGTCTGCATTGATTACGGTGATATCAACAAGCTGAGAACGTCCGTTAAAAATCTGATAGTTCAGCATTACATCACAGCCGAGAAGCTTATTGAAATCCTCAGAATTTCCGTTAAGTCTGATTGCATTTTCGGTCGGTATTTTCAGTGTATCGACCATTTTTCCGTGACAGTCGGGGTTATCAACTTCCTGCAGAAGCTGAAATACTACCTTTTCGGGGCTGTTAATCTGCTTACCCTCTATAACTCCGTTAAATGCTTTCTTTTTTGTCCAGCCTACGATAGTTGTTTTCATGTTTTTTTCCTTTCTGAGGTTTTTCGGCTTTTCCTCATGCCTTTTCCTTTGTGTTTCTTTTTCGTGTCCCTTTTGCCCCTGCTGGCGCTGGGGCGGAACGGCAAGCGACTTCATTCGCTTTGCTCATGAATTCCATTGCCTATTTTTTTAACTTAAATTTCTTTTCGCTTCACTCAAATAAATTTAATTTAAAAAAATTCCATGGGACACTTACGATTATCAAGTGATTAGTACAATAATGTACTACCGACATATATAATATACCCCATTTTTGTACTATTGTCAATAGAACAATTATGTACTATGATATAATTTGTATGAATAAACAAATAAGTGAGGTGATTTTTATTAATTATTATCAAAGACTTAGAGATTTAAGAGAGGATATGGAACTAAATCAAAGCATGATAGCGAAAATTCTTGACACTTCTCAAAAGCAATATAGTAGGTGGGAAACAGGTGAATATCCTATCCCATTTGAAAAAGTTATACAGTTAGCAAAATTTTATAAAGTGAGTATTGATTATATAGCAGGACTTACGAATGATAAAAGAGGAATAGGCTATAAAGCCGACAGTAACAGCAAATACAACATAACACAGCAGAACAATAATAGTGCTATTGTAAAAATTAAGGAGTAATAAAGTTGAATAGTGTATATAGTATAATTAGTGTTTTAGATGATACAGTAAAATTAATTCTTGCCACACGTTTAATAATAAATCTGTTAATACTCGCACTTATAGTCTATTTAATCTGCAAATTTCTTGACCTTTGCAAAACTGTTAATGAGCTTTCAAAGAGGAACAAGGAGCAGGCGGAACTATTGAAACAGCAAAATGAAACGCTTGTGAAAATAGGACAGATAATGATAAAAATTAATAAGGATAAAGAGGAGTAATCATGCTAGAGGAATTATTTCAAAATGCAGAAACAACAACAGCTATATTCATTGGGTTGAATATAATTTGGCTAGTAATTGTTATTGCTTTAATTATTTGTGTTTTCAACATATCCATAAGACAATCACATCAGGACAGAGGACAAGACACCATAATCAAGCTACTGCAAAACATATCCGACCAACAAGAGGACATACTTGACGAGCTGAAATACCTCAATGACAGCAATGACATAGACCGACAGGAGCAAGAGGACTACACAGAGCCGAATGACTATCAAGACTTCTGAGTGTCGCCTATCGGCGAGAATACAAAGTGTTAACCACTACGGATTAAAGTTGAGAAGCGGTGCTTGCTTGTCACTCCGATATAACACAATCAGAACAAAGGGAACGCACAGCCTTGCGACAGTGTGCAGACCTGCACCCCAGAGGTGGGCGCGTGGCGATGTCACACAAATCTTTTCCCTGCGGTCAAAGATTTGGCGACCGCCACTCAGGCAGGGGACAGGCAAGGCGCACAGCACAGCTTTGTGCGCCCTGCACCCTCAACATTTAATGCTTCGGGCATAAAAAAAAAGCCCTACGCACTTCGTGCGTGGGCTTGGGGTGGTAGAGGTCGTCGGTTCAAATCCGGTCACTCCGACCAATATGTAAAAAACGGCTTTCCGCTATTGTGGAGAGCCGTTTTTTAGTTGTCAAAATATTCTAACACAAAAAAGCTCCGAAATGATCGGAGCTTTTGGTTTTATATTACATCTTCGCAAGCTTTGCAAATTCTGCTTTCAGTGCAGGATAGATCTCTGTGTAAAGCTTGTAGTATTTCTCATATTCAGGTACTCGCTCTGCTTCAGGCTGCTGTACCTTGTCGGTCTTTACTACTGCCTTACAAGCTTCCGGTACTGATGAGTAAATGCCTGCGCCTGTTGCTGCAAGAAGTGCTACGCCAAGGGCTGGACCTTCTTTCGATGAAGCTGTTTTTACAGGACAGTTGTAAAGATCTGCGAGCATTGATCTCCACAGCGGTGAGCTTCCGCCGCCTCCACATGCCATCATGTCGGATACGTTGATATTCATTTCTCTGAATACCTCAACGCAATCTCTCAGGGAGTATGATACGCCCTCCATTACTGCTCTCAGCATATCACGCTTTGTGTGCATTGCGGAAAGTCCGAAGAATACTCCTCTTGCGTCAGGGTCAAGATGCGGTGTTCTTTCGCCCATGAGATATGGCAGATAGAGAAGTCTGTTTGCACCAACAGGCACTTTCTCTGCTTCCTTATCCATGAGATAATATTCGTCAACGCCCATGCACTTTGCTGTTTCTTTCTCTGCATTGCAGAAATTATCCCTAAACCATTTCAGCGAAAGTCCTGCGCCTTGTGTAACACCCATAACGTGCCATGCGTTCGGTACTGCTGCACAGCAGGTGTGAACTCTGCCCTTTGGGTCGATAGAGATAGAAGAAGTGTGTGCGAATACAACACCTGATGTTCCGATAGTTGTGAACGCCTTGCCGTCCTCTGCAACGCCTGTTCCGATAGCCGCAGCGGCATTGTCGCCTGCTCCGCCTACTACTATAGTACCCTCTTTAAGTCCTGTAAGCTCAGCCATTTTCTTTGTGACCTTGCCTGTTACCTCGCATGACTCGTACACCTTGCCCAGCATTGACATATCAATGCCAAGCGTATCGCAGACTTCCTTTGACCAGCAGCGGTTTGGCACGTCAAGAAGCTGCATACCGCTTGCGTCGGAAACCTCTGTTGCATATTCGCCAGTGAGGATAAATCTCAGATAGTCCTTTGGCAGAAGAATGTGTCTGCACTTTTCATATATATCAGGCTCGTTGTTCTTTACCCAAAGGATTTTCGCAGCCGTCCAGCCTGTGAGGGCAGGGTTTGCTGTTATCTTGATGAGCTTTTCTCTGCCTAGCTTTTCGTTCATTTCTTCAACTTCTGCGGCAGTTCTCTGATCGCACCATATTATGGACTTTCTAAGAACGTTGTCGTCCTTGTCAAGCATAACAAGTCCGTGCATCTGTCCAGAGATACCAACACCTGCAACGTCCTCTTTATTTACGCCGCTTTTGGTCATAACAGCCTTGATAGTGTTTATCATTGCGTTTGCCCAGTCAGCAGGATCCTGTTCTGCATAGCCGTTTTTAGGCTGATACATAGGATATTCAATAGTTACAGAAGAGATAACAGTACCCTTTTCGTCAAAAAGCACCGTCTTAGTGCCGCTTGTGCCGCAGTCTACGCCGATTACATAAGCCATATTTTTTTACTCCTTTATAATATGTATAGTATCATTTGTACTCATTAAAACGATTACATTAATTATACAATATTTCTCTCTGAAATGCAATACCCATAAAACGTTTTCGCAAAATTTATCTGCACATAAAAACAGGACGGTGGGGCTACCGTCCTATAAGTTTGTTGAAAGACCTGGCGAACTTGTTGGCGGGACGTCGTGTCTGCGTTATTGGCAGGGTACGGTCTTATACCGTCATTTTAAGTCTAGTCTGCTTTCTCAAGCACAAAGAATGTGCTGTTGTTTTCGCTTTTCATTTCCTTTATAGCCCAGCCTGCCGCAATCAGACTGTTGAGCTTTTCAACTCGCTGAAATCTGTCCATATCCGGGGCTTTTCCATCATGGGCTTTGTCCTCATTTCTTGAAACATAAAATATCTTTTGCATATATATCCTCTTTCCCTGAGAGTGACAATTGTTCCCCGATTATTATACAACTGTCGCATTTTCTTGATTACATTATACTACACAAATATGGAGATTTCAAGGAATACCAAAAATTTTAACCTCTTTTTAACGCTTTGGTATTATTCTGATTTTTCATGCTTTTCAGTGCTTATTATATATAACGGCATAGGTAAGGTGTAAAAATGCACGTTTTCAGGGCTGCTTTATGTGCTGATATGTACAAAAACTTATGACGAGTGAGTATTTTTATATGACAGCCCTTGACTTTTTTTTATAAAAGGCATATAATATTATTATTAATTTATATATTTATAGTCTTTATAAATAATGAAACTAATTTGTATGGAGGGTTTAACAATGGGTAGAGTATATAACTTCAGCGCAGGTCCTGCTGTACTCCCTGAGGAAGTGCTTAAGGAAGCTGCCGATGAAATGCTCGATTATAAGGGCACAGGTATGAGCGTAATGGAGATGAGCCACCGTTCCAAGGCGTTCGATGACATCATCAAGGAAGCTGAAAAGGACATCAGAGAGCTTATGGGTATCCCTGATAACTATAAGGTACTGTTCCTTCAGGGCGGTGCTTCTCAGCAGTTCGCAGCCGTTCCTATGAACCTTATGAAGAACAAGAAAGCGGCTTACATAATCACAGGTCAGTGGGCTAAGAAAGCTTATCAGGAGGCTCAGAAATACGGCGAGGCTGTTGCTGTGGCTTCTTCTGCTGACAAGACTTTCTCTTATATCCCTGATTGTTCAGATCTGGATATCCCAGAGGACGCTGACTATGTTTATATCTGCGAAAACAATACTATCTATGGTACAAAGTACAAGACTCTGCCTAACACAAAGGGTCACACACTTGTTGCAGACGTTTCTTCCTGCTTCCTGTCTGAGCCTGTTGACGTAACAAAGTACGGCGTTATTTACGGTGGCGTTCAGAAAAACGTTGGTCCTGCCGGCGTTGTTATTGCTATCATCAGAGAAGATCTTATCACTGACGATGTTCTCGAGGGAACACCTACAATGCTCAAGTGGAAAACTCAGGCTGACGCTGACTCTCTTTACAATACACCTCCTTGCTATGGCATCTACATCTGCGGCAAGGTATTCAAGTGGATAAAGAAAATGGGCGGTCTTGAGGCTATGAAGGCTCACAACGAGAAAAAGGCTAAGATACTCTATGATTATCTTGACCAGAGCAAGCTCTTCAAGGGCACTGTTGTTCCTGAGGACAGATCTCTTATGAACGTTCCATTCGTAACAGGCGACGCTGAGCTTGACAAGAAGTTCGTTGCTGAGGCTACAGCAGCAGGCTTTGTAAACCTCAAGGGTCATAGAACTGTTGGCGGTATGAGAGCTTCTATCTACAACGCAATGCCTATCGAGGGCGTTGAAAAGCTCGTTGAGTTCATGAAGAAGTTCGAGGCTGAGAACGCATAAGCGTAACCTTATTATAAGAGAGGGTAATTTACAATGTATGAGATAAAGACATTAAATAAGATCGCTACCTGCGGTACTGATATCTTTGACAAGGCTAAGTACACAGTAAGCGACAATGCTGAAAATCCTACCGCTATAATGGTACGTTCAGCAAAGATGCACGATATGGAAATGCCTGAGAGCCTGCTTGCTATTGCAAGAGCAGGTGCAGGTGTAAACAACATTCCAGTTGAGAAGTGCGCAGAGCAGGGAATCGTTGTATTCAACACACCTGGCGCAAACTCAAACGCTGTTAAGGAACTTGCTATTTGTGCGCTTCTTCTTTCTTCAAGAAAGATAACAGAGGCTGCTGCATGGGCTGCTTCACTTAAGGGCACTCCTGACGCTCCAAAGACAGTTGAGGGCGGCAAGTCTAAGTTTGCAGGTCCTGAGATATTAGGCAAGACTCTTGGCGTAATCGGTCTTGGTGCTATCGGCGGAAAGATCGCAAACGCAGCCGTTGCACTTGGCATGGACGTTATCGGCTATGACCCATTCCTTTCAGTAAACGCAGCTATCCAGCTTGATCCTGCTGTAAAGGTAACAGCTGATATCAACGATATTTACAAGAACGGCGACTATATCACTATCCACGTTCCTTATACACCTGACACGAAGAACACTATCGACGAAGCTCAGATAGCAATGATGAAGGACGGCGTTCGTCTTATCAACCTTGCAAGAGGCGAGCTTATTAACAGTGCGGCTGTTGTAAAGGCTATCAAGGACGGCAAGGTTGCAAAGTATGTAACAGACTTTGCAGATGATGTTGTTCTTGGCGAGGAGAACGTTATCGTTCTTCCACACCTTGGCGCTTCCACACCTGAGTCTGAGGACAACTGTGCAACAATGGCGGCTCACGAGCTTATCGACTATATCGAGAAGGGAACTATCAAAAATTCTGTAAACTTCCCTAATGCAGAGCTTGCTAAAACAGGCGACCACCTTGTTTGCGTGCTTCACAAGAACGTTCCTGCACTTATCGCACAGATCACATCTGTTGTATCTGACAAGGGCGCAAATATCGAGAACCTTGTAAACAAGTCTAAGAAAGACTGGGCTTACACAATGCTCGATGTTACAGGCGACGTTGACGCTGACGCTTTCAAGTCTATCGAGGGCGTTGTTGGCGTAAGAGTTCTTTAATTGTTGATAAAAGAAATTTTATATGCAGCAATGAGGCTGCCCACGGACGAACTGCGTCTTGGGCAGCCTTTTTTGATACAAAAAAAGCTATAATTTAAGTGAAAAAATGGAGGAATTTAAAATGGACAAACTTATAACAGCAATTTTATTTATCGGAATACCAATGGCACTGACTCAGCTTATTTACAGAATAATTGACCACAAGGGTAACAAGACCGCAAAGCTTGCGGAGCGTTTTCCTGTGCTTGTGAAAAGAAAGTTTCTTGTGCAGATAGGCGGAGCAATGGCGTTCGTTATCGTGTTCGGGCTTATATCGCTTCTGCTTGACCTGCCTATCAAGGTGTTTTTCATTGTGTGCGGAGTTGTAGTGGGCGTGATAAACGGCATGGCGGTCACGCTTATGTACAGAGATTAGTCGGTTGCAACGTGGCAACTGGGGCAAAATAAAAAGCTGTCAGATCTGACAGCTTTTTTTGTATGCTTATTTCTTTCTGAAGACCACAAGCTTGCTGATGACATAGTTAAGTATCAGCACAACAACGTTTGCCACTATCTTTGTTACCCAATAGTTGAAGCTGAGAAGTGAGTAGCCGAGCCACATCATGAACATTTCTACGAGAAGAGTGAATATCCTGCCACCGTAAAATGAAGCCACTTCGGAGATTATCGCCTTTTTGCCCTCTGCTTCAGACTCGAAAACCCATATCCTGTTGGTTATGTATGCGAATGTTACTGCACATATCCATGATATGACGGTGCTTGTGGTGGAAACACCGCCCTTGCCTATGCCTGCCTGCTCCAAAAGCACTTTTGAGATGCCTGCGGTCACAAAGCTGACTGCGGTGGTGAGTACGCCGAAAAACAGATACAAAAGCATTTCTTTGTTTTTGACGTAAAAGGGTCTGAACCAGCCGAATATCTTCCAGTCCATTATTTTGTCGAAAATGTCCTTATCTTTCTTTGCCATTTCTGTTATCTCCTTTTGTGCATATGAATATTATGAACACAAAGAATATTATAACTCTTTTACATCGTTTTTTCAACAATACTGTTGCAATTGGTTAAAAAATATGTTATGATAACTATATGTAGTCAGTTTTCATGACTGCCTTTAGTGCTATTTTTATAACTAGGGCAGCAAATTTATATTCTGACCTGAAAGGATAATTTTATTTTATGAAAGTTGTTATCATCGCTGTGCTTCTTATGCTGTCTGCTATTTGTTCTGCAACGGAGACAGCGTTTTCTTCATGCAACAGGATAAGGCTTAAAAAACTTGCAGACGACGGAAACAAGTCTGCAAAGAAGGCAATGAACATATGCGATAATTTTGATAAGGCACTCACCGCTATACTTGTGGGAAACAATGTTGTGAACATTTCTTCATCTTCACTTGCAACGGTGCTTTTTACGGAGAAGTTCGGAAAGGGAAGCGTGGGTCTTGCTACTGTAGTCATGACGGTGCTTGTGCTTATTTTTGGTGAGATCTTGCCTAAGAGCCTTGCAAAGGAAAATTCCGAGAGGTTTTCTATTCTTATGGCGGCTCCGCTTTCCGCATTCATGTTCATCATCACGCCTATAACGGCTATCTTTATGGGCATAAAAAGCGGTGTTACAAAGCTTGTGGGCAACAAGAACAGCGAGCCGTCTGTTACTGAGGAAGAACTTAAATATATCATAGACGAGATTCAGGACGAGGGTGTACTTGAAGAGCAGGAGTCGGAGCTTGTGCGTTCGGCACTTGATTTTGACGAGATAACCATAAGCGAGATACTTGTTCCGAGAGTAAATATCGAGGGTGTTGAGCTTCATGAGGATATGGAGAGCATAAAAAAACGCTTTGTGCAGACAAAGTTTTCAAGGCTTCCCGTGTATGACAAGGACTTAGACCACATTGTGGGACTTATCCACCAGTCTGACTTTTTTGAAATGTATCTCAAGGGCAAGACGGACATAAGCCTTATAATGAACAAGCCACTTTACATAACCGAAAACCGCAAGATCTCTGAGATCCTGAAGCAGATGCAGCGCAAAAAGGTGCATATGGCGGTGGTGCTTGACCAATATGGCGGCACGGAGGGCATTTGTACCCTTGAGGATATCATAGAGGAGCTTGTGGGCGAGATCTATGATGAAAGCGACGAGGAGGATACCTCCCTTGTGAAAATAAGCGACGGTGTTTACGAAGCGTCGGCGGAGCTTTCGGTATCGGATTTTCTTGAGAGGACAGGACTGCCGGAGGACACTATCGAAACCGAAAGAACATCTCTCGGTGGCTGGATAATGGATATGCTTGACAGACTTCCTGAGCAGAATGAAGTTATAAGCTGTCCGCCTTTTGAGATGACAGTGAAAATGGAGGACGAGCAGAAAATAGACAGGATACGCTTCAAGATATCCGAAGAGGAGCTTGAAAGCAAGAAGGCGGAGGAAGAAAATGCCTAAGCAGATAAAGAAAGAGCAGATAAAAAAGTCAGAGCTTTTATACAGAAAATGGTCTGTTGCAGGGCTTGCGGCAGCGGCTGTGTTCATGGGGTGTATGGCTGGGCTTATGAGCATGATAGTGAAAACCGAGGGAGCAAAAGTGCCAACGATAGTGCTTTTTGCGGCGTTCATTATCTACACGGCAGTGTCGGTGGTATGTGCGGTACTTGGAGTGAAAAGCTATGTAAAGGACGACTGCGGAGTGTGTCTTTTTCAGGGTATAGTGCATATTTACAGCGTTATAGCCTGCGTAATGAATGTGAGAATGGCATTTATAATACTGTTCTCAGCGTTAGGCTCGCAATCGGGGGTAGATACCCTTATAGGAAGCCAATCGCAGAACGAATTTATACAAAGTCAGTATGCAAGCTGGATATGCCTAGCCATTGCTACTCTGTTCTCAGTGGTACTTGGTATTTTGGCGGTAGTATGGCTTGTGAAAAATAAAAAGAACTGATAAATCGGCTTTGCGTAGGGGCGACCTTGGGTCGCCCATTATTTCGTATGTTTCACAGCATACAGGTTTTAGAAAATCATATAGTAAGGAAAAAGAAAAATAATGTTTTTGCTTATACTTGTAGTTGTATGCTACACAATATGTTCCCTTAGTGACAAGTACGCTGTTTCAACGGCAAAATTCAACGGCGATGAGCTTGGATTCTTAATGGCGGCGGCAACGGCTGTTTTCATGGCTTGTTGTCTGCCTTTCCTCGACAGGACTATTACGCTTAGCTGGCAATCCTTTGCGGCGATAGGTCTGCTGTGCTTGTCGAAGATCCTTGAATTTAAGCTTTCGGCTATTATCCTTGATGAAATATCAGCCTTTGAGCTTAAGGCTTGGCTTGGTATCACCCTTTTCATGTCCTATGCAACGGATATTTTCCTTGGTGAAAAGCCGAGCATTTTCAAGTTCCTTTTTATCGTGCTTACTGTTGCAGGACTTGTTTTTATCGCAAAATCAGGCAGAACGGACAGCGGCAATATAAATTACCGCAGGATAGTTGTTCCTCTG
>UMIM01054970.1_pt1 | contig 59183 bp, 79 predicted proteins | sample 1965831 | NCBI WGS metagenome assembly UMIM01 (sample SAMEA4836125, study PRJEB28245) | human gut metagenome | biome: gut microbiome; material: fecal sample | place: Denmark | collected 2008 | reverse complement strand
AGAGTTTACTTATTTTAGCATCTGGAGTGATTATTCTGATTTCAATACAGATTTGGAAGAGGAGGCGGATGTAAATGAAGAAGGAAATGAAGATTGTTCTGCCGTTTTATAAGATTGCTTATGCAGTATCTTTTGTTGTGATTTTAAGCTTGATACGTGGGGTTGTATTCACAAATGAAATAGGACTTTCCATTGAGGCACCTTTTGCTATATTGACTGCTGTTTTTTGTGCGGACACTTATGTGCAGGAAATTACAAGCAAGCGTTCAGAAATCCATAGGCTGTATCCAATAAGAAAGAGAATTTGCTCCATCATGCAGCGAATAATGATACAGGAATTTTTTTTATTACTGCTTGCTGTTTTAGGTTACGGATTGTTTTTTGTGTTTCAAAAACCAGTCACACATCCGGCAACGGAAAGTGAAATACTTCAGTTTATTGCCTATTTTTTAGCGATTGTAGTAACCATTTTCTTTTGGGGAATATTGGTCAATACATTGTCAATGCTTTTTCGCAATATGTGGATGGGGATTGGAAGCTGCCTTCTGATATGGGTAGCAACAAATTCCACGGGAGGAGATAAACTTTTTGGGGCATGGAATCTGTTTTCCTATGCTTTCAGAGATATAGAAAATACTGCTGATGTTACATGGCTGCAAGGGAAAGCTTTGTGTATTGGTATTGGATTGATTTTATTGGTAGTATTGCCGAAAATAGTTAGAAAGAGAGGGTAAGTTTATGAGTATTCATATTGAGGATTTAACAGTAAGATTTAAAAATGGTGTGACAGCAATCAATCATGCGAATTTAAATATACCGAATGGAATTTTTGGATTATTGGGAGAAAATGGAGCAGGAAAGACAACTTTGATGAGGGTTTTAACTACTGTACTTAAACCTACAAGTGGAACGGTCACATTGGACGGGATTTTATATAGTGAAGGAAACTATGAAAAAATTCAGAGAAAAATAGGGTATCTGCCACAGGAAATTGAACTTTATCCTAATTTGACTGTTCAGGAGTGTTTAGAGTATATGGGTGATTTGGCAGGTGTTCCAAAAGCAGAATGCAAGAAACGAATAGAATATTATTTGAAAAAGACCAGTCTTGCAGAACACCGGAAAAAGAAAATGAAACAGTTGTCAGGCGGTATGAAACGACGGGTAGGATTGGTGCAGGCGCTTTTAAATGAACCGGAATTTTTAATTGTGGATGAGCCGACTACCGGTTTAGATCCAGAGGAACGTATTCGCATCCGCAATTTGTTAGTAGATTTTTCTGAAAACAGAACGGTTTTGTTTTCAACTCATGTGGTAGAAGACTTAGCTGCCACCTGCAATCAGCTTGCAATTATGCATAAAGGTCGATTTCTGTATGCGGGTTCTATGAAGAATTTGACAGAAGAAGCACAGGGGAAAATCTGGATTTGCAAAGTACCTGATGAGAGAAAAGCAAGAGAAGTGGAACAGAAGTATCGTATTACATCTAAACAGTATGTTGAGGGGGGATTGCAGTTAAGAGTGATTTCTGAAATACAGCCAGAATTGGAGTGTATGTCAATTCCTGCAACGTTGGAAGATGCTTATATTTATGTGACGAATCAATACGAGTAGATAAAGCACCATCTGATGCTTTACTACCAGTTGCACGTTGTTCGCTTTGAATATTTGTGGAGAAAAAGTATGTATTATTTTGGCTTTCTATAAAACCTATAAACCAGCCATTTATATCCTGCCCGTTCACTCGTCCGGTTCCGGTTTTTCCATAAATTCTCCATTTTCAGAGGCGGTAAGATGGATGGAATTTTTGACGGCATGAATATTAGCAGGAGTAAAGTTGAAGTTGTTTCGATATAAATTTTTCAAAAGTTCAACTTGTTCTACTGGTGAAATCTTTAAGGATGACTGCATCCAGTAGGAAGAGAAATCTCCGGATATATTTTTATTGCCATATCCTATTTGCTGAAGGTATGAATTTATAGTGGAAGATCCGAGCTGCTTGTCGATTGATTCAAAATACCAGTTTGTATATATCTTTTAAAAGGTATATGATTAAGAAAAACGGCAGGAGGTATCTGAATGAAATCACATAAATATTGGTCTATCGGTGCACTGATTACAATGCTTGGAACTTTTTATACAGGTTATAAGGGATCAAAAGAAGGCCATAAGTACTTTGCAGCAAGTTCTTTGCTTTGCATGATTATGGCTATTTATACAGGACACAAGATGATTTCTGGTAAAAGTAGGAAGAAAAAAGAAGTTTCAGTAGAGAGTGTTGAAGATTAAAAAACAAAATATTTTAATAAATAACGCCGGTGCGGGATTTTTGATATCCAGTACTGGCGTTATTTATTCTACAGGGGCTTGGGGGTGTAGCCACCAAATATATTATTAATTTTCTTCTTCGGTAAGTTTGTTAAGGATCCACTCCCTATTGATAACAATATCCTCATCATCGCGGAGATCCTTGAAATCATTGCAGTGTGAAGAAGCAAATTCATACATATTGTCAATGTCAACTGAGTAATTTGTATTTCTGCTTTTAATGTGCTTTACGATTGCCATTCATACCACCTGCCAGTTTTAGTACCTCTTTTCTCAGTAGGAATAAGTCCGTGATGCACTGATGGATTTCATTTTCTATAGCATGTGACTGACTGCCACCACTGTTAAAATGCTTGGCGATCTGATTGAGATTCGATCCGATCTTTCCATATTCACTGACCAGTTTTCTGAGGTCGTTCATGTCTGCAACAACTTCAATCTGGTGATTGATTTGCTTTGAATGTTTAAAGATCACGTGGAAGTACCTGGACTTGATAAAGAAAAATCCAAACTTGATGATTTAATCAACCAGATGAGATATTTTAAAGATTTTATCAAAAAACTCAATCGCATGGATGTGATATCCAATCAATCTCAGCATCAGATTAAGAATGGTGAAATGCTCCTTGCAAACAAAATATATCTGATAAATCAGATGTATTAATGTCCCAAGGACGCTTTTTGTATGTTATAATAAATACAATCACTAAGTATCGGATAAATAAAGATAAAATGAAGGAATAGAAAGTCATGAAGATAGCGAAAAAAGTATTAAAGACAATAGGAGTTTTATTAGGCTTTATTGTGGTCATTGTGCTAGGATATATCATTTATCTCTATGCAAGTTACCATAGAATTGAAGATAACAAATCCCTTTCCGTAGAATCTCACACAGAAACAAAACAAACACTAACAACAGGAAAACAATATTCAGCAATTACATACAATATTGGATTCGGAGCCTATACGCCAGATTTCAGCTTTTTTATGGATGGAGGAAAATCATCTTGGGCAAAGAGCAAGAAAAGTGTTCTTAAAACAGTTAAAAATGCAGGAAATCTAACAAAATCGTATGATCCGGATTTTGCCTTAATAGAGGAAGTAGATCTTAATTCCACCAGAAGTTATCATGTAAATGAATATTCCATACTAAAGAAATGCTTGAAGAATTACGATACAGTATTTGCACAAAATTATGATTCTGCTTTTCTATTCTATCCATTCACACAGCCACATGGAAGCAGTAAAGCAGGATTAGCTTTATTTTCCAGATACCCGATCAAAGATTCGCTAAGAAGAAGTCTTCCGATTTCAACATCATACAATAAATTTTTTGATTTAGATCGTTGCTATAGTGTTTCAAGAATTCCAGTGGATAATGGGAAATACCTCGTGATCTTTCAGCTTCATATGTCAGCCTACGGAAACAGTGATAAGATCAGAAAAGGACAGATCCGTATGCTTTCAGCGGATATGAAAAAAGAATACGAAGCAGGAAATTATGTATTATGCGGTGGGGATTTTAACCATGACCTCAAGGCTGCAGAAGATGACGATTCTACCGATAGAGAATCCTGGGCATATCCATTCCCAAGAAAGATGCTTCCAGAACATTTTTCTTTCTGTATGGATCAACTGCCAAAGAAAGAAAATCTGTGGAATAGTTCACGAAATGCAGATATGAAATACATACCAGGAAAGACTTACACTGTTACATTGGATGGATTTATTATCTCAGATAATGTAAAATGTGATATGTATAAGAATATTAATACGGGATATTCATATTCAGATCATGACCCGGTATATGTGAAGTTTGAATTGAATAAGGAGAGTGTGTTGAACAAATTTAAATTGAAAAATTAGAGATTTCTGTCGACTTGTGATAGTACAAAAAATATAGGGGATCGCCAGAAGGTGGAAATGTCTAAAATAGGAAGCGTTGTGGAAATATATGATTAAGGACAAGAAAAATATGAAGAAACGATGGAAAAGAATCATATCCAATATGATTGCAATAGCACTAGTGATCATATCAAGTATTCCAACAATTTCAATTCCAGTAAAAGCGGAAGCATCTGTTGATGGAAAATTGATCACAGTAGGTGGGAAAACGGTAACAAAAAATATGAAAATTGATGATGTTAAGAAAATGTTTGGTGAACCAAAATTAACGACACCATCATATTGGGATGGATATGCTTATACATTTTACGGAAAAGATTATAGTGATTATTTATATTTAGAAACTGATTCTGATGGGAAGATTGTATGTTATGGAAGCGTAAGTCCTGGGTTCGAAACGAATAAATACAGTTATGGAGAGAAAGTTAATCCTTATGCTCGGGCAGGTTGTGAGGCGAAAGACGATGATGGCAAGTTATATGCTGTGATATATTACACAAAATTTCATTTGGATGCATATAAGAGATTTACAGAAAATTTAACAGAAAATAATAGAAATCTTTGCAAACATGCAGTGGAAATGTGGAATGCTATTTCTTATTTATATGGATATATTTTTGTAGCATGAGAGAATGTCCATTTTAAGCCATTCTCTCATTTATTTGTTACTAATCTGTTACTTGTTGAATATAAAATTATTATTTCAACAAAAGAATTGTCTCTCTTAATTGTTTTACTGTTTTATGATTATAAACTCTGTTTCCGATATCTTTAGATTTATGTCCCATCAGCATATCAATGCATTTTCTATTACCGCCTGCATTATCCAAAAATGTTTCAAAAGTATGCCTTGCCTCATGAGGCGTTTTCTTTTTCTTTGTTATATAGGCAATAACAACCTTCCATTCTTCATAAAAATCCCATTTTTTAAACTTGGAACCTTCATCATTTTCTAAAAAATATTCATTACTTTTCTCTAACCGTTTTTTTACAAACGGCATGATACGAGGATGAATTGGAACAATTCTGTTTTTTCCAGAATCAGATTTACTTCCACCTTTAAAGTATTGTTCTTCTAGGTTTACTTGATCACATGTCATATCTAATAATTCCATTAATCGGAATCCCGTATAAATATAGATTAAAACAATATCAACATTTTTTTGATCAGATATTTTCCATAGAGCTTCAACTTCTTTTTCGGTAAATGGTGCGCGTTTTGACTCTTCCTGCTTGGCACTTACAGACGTTAATTGTGAATACATTTTATCTATGATATCTAATTCAAACGCAAAACTGTCTAAATGTCCCCATAGAACTTTGATATGAGCTTGCGTGGCATAACTGCGTTCACAGTTATCTATAGTTTCTTGCATTTGATAAGCTTTTATTTGTCTGTATTTCATTCCGTAGAGTTTTTGACAATGTTTATAAGCTGATTTAAGTGAGCTTAAACGAGAGGTTCCAAGTTTGGGACCTTTTATTTCAAGCCATCTCGTATATAAATCTGCAAGCGTCACTCGGTTACGATCAATGTTCCACGGATTGTCGTTGTACTTGGCCAAAATGATGTTTGCTTCTTCACGAGTAGCAGCATAGTCCACTGGGACCTGCCTTCCGTGTCCATCTTCATCATATGTAGTAACTTTTACAACGTATGGTCGTGATCGATTGCCTTTTAATTTGGTTACGCTGCCGTAGCCGTTTGGGTTTCTTCTTGCCATATATCATCATTCCTTTCCTAAAAAAGGGTACAAAAAATACACCCTTATCAAATTGTGTTTTTGCAGGATGTATGATATAATTCTCTTGTCTAGGGAGAAGTAATATCATATGCTGCAAAGTGGTTGATAAACTTCTGAGATTCCGTCCAGTTGGTAGCTGGGCGGTTTTTTGTTATTTATAAGCTTTATTTGCTCCGTATTTAGCTTGACTATTGGTAAATCCTTCGTATTCCAATTGTTTTATGAGACCAGATTTTGAAAAAGATTGACTTTCTAAATAAGATGTTGCTTTTTTGTAGGCCTGATCTTTCCAATTAGCGTTGCAATTATTTGCAGCATATTTGGCTTCTTTAGTTGTAAATCCCTCATATTTAAGCTGTTTTATTAATCCGGACTTAGAAAATGCATCATAATCAAGATAGTCGAAAGCTTTATTTAGAGCATTTTCTTCTCCCGTTGTAGGCGCGTAAGCCTCTGTAGTTTTTTCTGTAGTTGCTTCAGTTGTAACCTCTGTGGTTGTTGGTTCTTCTGTAGTTGCTTCAGTTGTATCATAAGCAGATGTGATTTCTATAGATTCAAAGATCTTATCAAACTCCGAAGAATAATCATTTTCGGGCGAGCTCATTGCACAAACTACAAAATATCCGCTTTTTACAGGAAATACGAGCATTTCATTTTTATAAGTTTTTCCATCAATAGATTTATTATAATATAACTTCTCTACATCAATACTATTTATTTGTGCATATTCGCCTTTTAAATCATCTTTATAATCTTGAGATTTTTTAATACTATCCTTTACCTTTTCAACATTTTTAGAATCCAGTACATTACCATCGAATTTATGATAAACTACACTCAATAATCCATCATTATCTCCGAGCTCATTCTTATAATAAAGGGATGTATCATCTGAGTTGGAATCGGCAGCGATCCATGATTTTGGAATTTTATATTTTATCCCATATGAACTTTCTGTTTGCTCGAAATCTTTATATGGATCATCAGCTGTATCATCCTTTTTTGATGCACAAGCAATTAAAAAAATACAAATTAGTGATAATATTATCCCTAATGATATAAATCTTTTTTTCATAAATTTTCCTCCTGATATAAAAATATGTTATAATCAATTTGTATAGTTTACATATTTTATACACTAGAGGTAGCGGTGGCTTATTGCAGTAGGTCATCGCTATTTTAATCTTAGTTTAATCAACTCTTCATTATATCCGAGTGCATGCGCGATCTGATCGGTAGTAAATTCTTGAAATTCAAGAAAAACTTCGTCGTCAATTAGAAGCTCAGTTGCAAACTTATCTGCTTCGATTTCCATTTTACTTACAAGAAGTCCAGTTCGTTTTCTTAAAAATGGAGTATTAGCATCAGGATGCATAATTGCATGACCTAATTCATGTGCACATGTAAATAGCTGATCGTGATCAGAAAGATCATGATTTATATGTATTTGCTTCATACGAAGCTGTTTATTGTAGTATCCACTAATGGATCCCAATGGTTCAAATATAACCTTTATCCCTAAATACTTAGCAATGTCAAAAGGATTATCCGTACCATATCTTTTCTTTAGTGAGTTTGTTTTTTTACGAATATCCAATGAATCACTTCCTTTATTTTCTGTATTTCTTTGGTGTGAATTTTTGCTTAGCATTTATTTTTGCGATGGTTATACTGTTTTGGAGACTCGCTTTTAATAATTCTCTTGTTTCATCATCTAAAGGTTCTCCGGAGAACATCAGTCCATCTTGATCGGATTCTAACTGATCAAGGGTTTGTTCTAATCGTTTTGCGATATCTTTTTCATCTTTCTTAGTTAGCTCAATGGCTTGATCGGATTTTTCTTCTATTAAATCAGATTTTCCAATTCCAAAATAATCAGCGAGAGCCTGTACGCTTCCCATTCTAGGAATGGATTGTCCCGTACACCAAGTATTAAATGTTTGTGGAATAACTCCAATAGCTTTAGCCACCTCTTTTTGGCTTTTTCCTGATTTCTCTAAATAGAAAGATAGATTTTTAGAGAATATTTTCTTTTGCTTTTCATCTGACATTAAATCACCTCACTTCGTTATTAATATAGTACAATAAAAATTGATTTTTTGCAACTAAAAGTCAAAAATAAATTGATTTTAGTATTGACATCCATTTAAAATGGATTTATAATAAATACAGAAATTAAAGAAAGGCGGTGATGACGTGACAAAGATGAACGAAGGTAAAGCAGTACCATTTCAAATTTCTTTAGCTTCAGCACGAGTTAATGCAGAAATGACACAAGAAGAGGTCGCAAAACATATGCATGTTGGAAAACAGACTATCGTTAGCTGGGAAAAAGGGACTTCTGAACCGAAAATGTCGCAAGGAAGAGAACTTAGTAAATTATATGGTATTCCAATTGACTATATTTTTTTACCTAAGAAATCCAATTAAAATGGATTTAAATAACCAGGAGGTGAGAAAGACGAAAGTATTGAAAGATATACAGCCCGATGAAAAATTAGCAGAGGAAATCCAAAGTAATCTAGATAAGCAGTTAAAAGAAAAACAGCTAGAAGAATCAGAAGAGTTAAAAACTATTCTGCATGGAGTAACAGGTAAAGAAATGAGATGGGCGATCTATTCTGCGATTTCTAAGCAAAAAGAAAAACAGCGTTGCCAGGAACAAAAAATATCATCCCTGCAAATAGCTGTTATATTGCAGGGAATAGCTGTAATTATTTTAGGCATTGGTGGAATCATTTTAAAAAAATATCTACCATGACAGAGGCTGTTGCAACAATCAAAGAAAGAATAGAAATAGTTTTAGAGAGTTTTGAATCCGCCTCTGCAGATAATGCATTTTGTTTGGCGGTCTCTGCAATAGATGTAATGGCATCTATTTGCTGTTGATATTTTGCTTCTCGTTCCTTTTCTATTTTTCGTTGAAGCTCAAATTCAGCCAAATGAGCGCGGCCTAATTCAGTGATAGAAACTTCATCAGATTCGTTTATGGATACGAGATTTGCATTTAAAAACATTTCTACATATCCATCAATAGACGGAAAATCGAAAAAGAAATCACCAGGATTTTGCCCAGGACATTCTAATATTGCCGTTAGAATTTCATATTGATATTCGGTAAGTTTAAATAACAAATTTTCCATTAAGAATACTCCTCTCTTAAGACTCGGACATGGCAGTGTCCTGTGAATTAAGTATAGGAGATATATGAAAGAAAGACAACAGAATAATAGCAGATGGCTTAATTCCCTGCCCGATGCACAGAATCCTGAAATCCTACCTAAATTGGTTAATTAAAAATAGCACTCAATCGTCGGGCAGGGAATTAAGCCATCTGAAGAAAGGTAGGTGATGAAAGTGTTCAAGGACAGGCTTAAAAAAGTAATGGTAGATCAAAATATCAACCAAGTAGAGTTGTCCAGGATCTGCGGTGTGAGTAGGTCAACCGTTAGCAAATGGATGTCTGGAGATTCAGAACCGACAAAAGCAAGAAGAAATGAGATTGCAGAAGCATTTGATCTTCCAGAGAATTACTTTGAAGAGATAGTAATTCCTAAAAAGAGAATAGAGACATTAACCCCGAAAGAAGTTGCGTATTTGATGGGAATGGGTGTTTCAACAATCGAAAAAGGACTGATTCAAGGAACTTTTCCATGGGGATATGCAATCCGGACAAGTGAAAATACGCATAGATATTTCATAAATGCAAAAAAGTTTTTTGTGACTGAAATGATAAGCGTATGAGAAAGGAGCATAAAGATGCACACAGAAACAAAAGCGATGATCTGCACAGCAGCAGTGCTGATCGCAATGGGAATCTTTAAAGAGTTAGCTGCGGTATGTTTGATCACAGCAGTAGTATTTGAGGAAGGAGTGAAGAAATTTGATAAATAAGAAAGAAAAAAGTGCCCACGGAGCGGCAACTCCATTAGGCACACAGTTAAATAGACAAGAACAGTATAACACAAATCGAGAAAAAATAGAACCAATAAAACTAGCACAGGAGATTTTTACGTTATGCATGAAGATCCAAGAAGGAGAAGACGGGAAGGTTGAACATCGAAGGAAACACAGATGTTCAGGACCTACAGTATTTGTGGATTTTTATGGGCATGTTGCACAGTTAGATGTTGAGATTTCCCCGGATGGATGGTCAGAAGAAGAGGGCAGAAAAGAGAAATTCAGTTTTTATTTAGGAGACTATTGGGGTCATCAACAAAAAGAACGAGCAATCAAGTGCAAAGAGAGATTGACTGAACTATTAGAAGAAAGAAGAGGAAACGGCGATGAAGAATGAAACAAGACGGAAAGTAAGAGAAAAAATGCTAGAAAGTTGTTTATTAAAAAGGCAGGTCTTGTAGACACAGCAGCAGACAAAATAGAAGAAGTTGTTGATGTCATTTTGTTTGAAATCGGAGGTTGTGTAAATCCGGTTCCTGCGGCTGCAAATGACATTACCGTTGCTGTTCTCAAATTTATTGCAGAAATTTTGGAAAAGGGTTTGGATGACGGTCAAAAGACTAATGTTCAAATGATTCAAGTGGCTTTAAAAGTAAAATATGGATTATCAAAAGTGGTAACAACTAAAGAAGGAGATAAATAAAATGGCAACATTATACGAACTGACAGCAGAATATAAAGAATTGCTTGACATGGCAGAAGAACAGAATCTGACACAGGCAGATATCAAAGATACTCTGGAAGGAATGGACTACGAATTTGAAGACAAAGCAGATGGGTATGCAAAAGTTCTTCGTTCCCTGGATGGTAAAGAAGAAGCAATCAGCAGCGAAATCAAACGACTGACAGAGATGAAAAGAGTTGTAGCAAACAACAAAAAAGCGATCAAACAGAATCTTGAAAATGCCATGATCGAGACAGGAAAAACCAAATTTAAAACAACACTGTTCAGTTTTGGAATCCAGAAAAATCCGGCAAGTGTAAGGATCAAAGATGAATCACTGGTACCAGAAGAGTACAGAATCAAACAACCAGATAAAATTGATAAAAAAGGACTGATCAAGGCACTGAAAGAAGGAGCAGTTTTTACCGAAAACATTGAATTGGTTCAGACAGAAAGTCTAAGAATCAGATAGGAGCAGCACATGAAATTCAGAGATTTAACCAAGGATGAAATCGAATGCAGGGTTGCAACTGTTAATGAAAAAGGATGCTCTCTGCTGCTATATAAAGATGCAAGGTGCGACATGAACATCCTGGATGAAACACTGGGAGTTACAGGATGGAGAAGATCACACGAAATAATCGGCGGGAATCTCTTCTGTACAGTTGAAGTTTATGATGATCAAAAGAAGGAATGGATATACAAACAGGATGTGGGTGTTGAGTCCTATACGGAGAAAGAAAAAGGACAAGCATCGGACAGTTTTAAACGTGCATGTTTTAACCTAGGAATCGGAAGAGAATTATATACAGCACCGTTTATCTGGATTCCAAAAGAGTGTGTAGAAATTACCAAAGGAAGAAATGGAAAACTAACTACATACGATAAGTTCTATGTAGAACAGATCATCATTGAAAACAAAAAGATTGTGGCTTTGTCGATCAAAAATAAAAAGACAAAGAATAGAGTATTCCTTTACGATATCAGGCCGCCAAAGGAAGAAGAGACTAAGTAATCAATGTATGAATTAGCAAAGATAACAGGAATCAGATCAGATATCGAAGGAACAGAGATGAAAGTCTTTGTTCCGGAGAAAAATTTGTTTAATACGATTCTGGATAAGCGAATCCGTGATGTGGAGCTTCGGCTAGATGATGGCAGAACAATAACAAATGCACAGAGAAAAAAGGCATACGCAACGATCAGAGACATCGCAGACTATACTGGTTATCTTCCTGAACAGATGAAAGAGATCATGAAGTATGAATATATCATACGGACAGGAAATGATTATTTCTCTTTAGGGACATGCACAGTTGATACAGCAAGAGAGTTCATCTCGATGTTATTGGAGTTCTGCTTAGAGCAGGGAATCCCATTATCTGATTTGGCGATCAACCGAGCAGATGATATTGGAAGGTATCTGTATTACTGCATCAAGAATCGTGTATGTGCGATCTGTGGCCGCAAAGGAGAAATCCATCACGTTGACAAGATCGGCATGGGAAATGATCGCAGGGCCGTAGACGACAGCAATTATAGAAAGATATGCCTATGCAGAACGCATCATACAGAAGATCATACGATCGGAGAAAAAGCTTTCCGGGAAAAGTATAAGGTTTATGGAATCATAGTAAAGGAGCAGGAGAATGGCTTGGAAGAATTACAACAGACCCAACAAGTACAACAATCACAAAACGATAGTTGATGGGATCAAGTTTGACAGCATCAGAGAAGCAGAAAGATATCAGGAATTAAAGCTGTTAGAAGAAGCAGGAGAGATCTCACATCTGGAACTACAGCCGGTCGTGGTCCTTCAGGATAAATTTATTTATCAGGGCAAGACGATCAGAGCGATCACATACAGAGGGGATTTTGCTTACTTTGATCGTAGAGTAAACAGAGGTGTGATTGAAGATGTGAAAGGCGTGGAAACAGATGTTTTCAAGATCAAGAAAAAGATGTTCCAAAAGAAATATGGAGATCTGTACGATTTACGAATAACGAGGTGATCACATGAAGCAAAAGAGCAGCTTCCTGATCTACCATGAATATCGGGAACCACTAAAATTACTGACAGATGAGCAGAGAGGTCGGTTATTGATGGCATTGATTGATTACTCTGAATCAGGAGTTGTTCCAGAACTTGATGGAATATCCATGATGGCATTTTCATTTATACAAAGCCAGATGGATCGTGATTCAAAGAAGTACGAAAATCGATGCAGTTCTAATCGGGAAAATGGGAAAAAGGGTGGAAGACCTAAAAAAGAAAACGACTCAGAAGAAAACCCAAAAAACCCATTGGGTTTTGAAGAAATCGAAAAAAAAACTAAAAACCCAAAAAAGCCGATAAAGATAAAGAATAAAGATAAAGATATAAATAAAAATACTATGTGCAAATCTGAAGCAGATGCACTGTTTGAGAGAGTTTGGAAATTATACCCTCAGAAACGTGGGAAGGGGAAAGTCTCAGATGCCAATAAGAGGCGTTTACTTGATATCGGATTCGACGAATTAAGTCGTGCCATTGACCGATACAAGGCGGACTTGGCGTTAGATGACTGGAGAAAGCCTCAAAATGGCAGCACGTTTTTTAACTCTGGATACATAGATTACTTGGATGCAAATTACGAAAAACCTGAAAGAATACAGAGTGAAAAAACTCCGGGGGAATTAAATTGTCAAAGGGACTATGATTTTGATTCTTTGGAACAGCAGTTGTTACAGAAACAGTTAGGAGATGAGATTTGACATGAACGAAATGAGCAAATTGATTGCTGTTAACTACGAAGCGGAAGAGCCAACAGTGTCAGCAAGAGATTTACATGAGCAGTTAAACATCAAAACAAGATTTAACGATTGGTTTCCAAGAATGTGTGAATATGGCTTTGAAGAGTCTAAAGACTTTTACTCAAAAAAGAGTAAAACTGTAGAACACAATGGAAGACCTCAGACGGACTTTCTGATTTCCATCGACATGGCAAAGCAGATTTGTATGATTCAGAGATCACCTGAAGGAAAGCAAATCCGACAGTATTTCTTGGATCTTGAGAAAGCCTGGAATACACCAGAGCAGATATTTGCAAGAGCATTGAAGATGGCAGATAAAACGATAGACAAGCTCAAATCAGACAACGCAATACTGATTGAGGATAACGAAAGAATGAAGCCAAAAGAGATATTTGCGGATGCAGTTTCCACGAGTGATACATCTATCCTGATCGGAGAGTTGGCTAAGATTCTTCGTCAAAACGGAGTACAGACGGGGCAAAATAAACTGTTTGAATGGATGCGATGCAATGGTTATCTGATCAAGAGAAAAGGCTCTGATTGGAATATGCCAACGCAACGAGCAATGGATATGGATCTATTCGAGATCAAGGAAACAGTGATCAATCAGCCAAATGGATCAACGAAGATCAGCAAGACCACGAAAGTTACAGGAAAAGGGCAGCAGTACTTTATCAATAAGTTACTCGCAGCAATGTAATAAAAATAAGACTATCCGGTTGATCACTGCCTGCAAGACACTATAAACCATGATTGTTGTTTAATAAAAAGTCGTAGTATTAGTCGTGGTAGCTGTGGATTTAGGAATGATCTTAAGTGACCAACAATAGCACAAAGGGATCATATGCAGGCAGTGATCAGCCGGAGAGCTAAATTATATACCACATGTAACTATTAACCGCATAAGAAACAGCCAGTATAAGCCATGAGCCCACTGCCTTAGGCAGTGGGCAGAAAGGAGAATTGATGGCAGATTACAGCAAAGGATTTAAAAGACGTGTTGTGACACTGTGGATTAAGCATAACATGTCATCAAATGAAATCAGTAGATCATCCGGTATCGATCATAAAACGCTGATGAAGTGGTATAAGCGTTTCTACCCTGAGATAACAGGGGGGGGCAAACGAGACAAAGTGCAAGGATTTAAGATGGCACTATATAGGCAATTGTGCCGGATATCATAAGTAAAGGAGTACGATCAGACAGTTTGGTTCTTTACCTGAGGGATTCTTCAAGTAACTGTTAACCAAGCAATCAATACCAAACATATTTTTTCAGGTTCTTTTAAATGTAATTTCTCAAATATTAGATTTAGTTTTTTACAATTTTCCAAATCAAAAAACGAAGAATCACAAGACTTTATAAGATCGGGCAAAAGATAACAGATCAGCGATCAGAGATAAAGGCGTTGTATCAGGTAAAGAACCAAGCTGTCTGAGAAAACGACATGAGATATAAAGATAATTTCAAGAAAGGAATGGTCCGGCTGATCATCTCAACAGGGATAAGCTACAAGAAGCTGTCAGAGCTGACAACGATCAGTCAGCTGACATTAAAGAAGTGGGATGATGAATATCGGCAGGAGTGCCTGGATGAGAAGAAAAGAGAAGCTGAGAAACTAAAGAAGCAGGAAGAAGAGAACATGAGATGCACGGCGTGGCACCAGTATGGATCTGGTGCAGGTCGGTTTGAGTAGAAGGAAGATAAAATGACAGAGCAAAAAGAACAAGAAATCGTAGATAGAATTGAAAAGAGTGTATGCAAAGAAGATACACAGAAAGTATTACAAGAACCAAGAAATAAATGGTTTAGAGATGCAAATGGATCCGGAACAGATTCGTTAATGGCAAATGCATTTGGAAATTCGTTCGTAGCATGGAGTACACGGGAGCAGATTTGCCGGACAATTTATGATATTGCAATGATGAGAAAGAAGGATGGTCAAAATGGGGAAGCTTGATAAAGAACAAGAAGCCAGAATGGCAGGAATGGCATATGCGTTAGGCATTGCAGAAAAAAAGGGAATTGATGGATTAAGAAAAGAGCTTCAGATGCGAGGAGCATTGAGAGTTGGACTTCTGATCGACAACGACAGATTAGATAAAGCTTTTGAAATCCTAGCAACAACACTCTATGGAAACATCATGACAACAGCATTATCAGCACTGGCAGATAGCGAAGGCTTTGGAGAAAAGAGACTTCGAAGATTCAAAGAAGCATATAATCATAAATCCATGTGCCTGGTATCTCTGGATCAGTACGCAGAACATTTTGTAACATTTGAAGACATGGCAATAGATTTAAAGAAACGTTATAACATCGACATGAATGCAGAAATGATTGCATCAAACCAGGAAGTGATCGATAAAGGGCGAAGAGTGTTACCGAATGTGATTAAGTTATTGGAGCATGAGAATCAACACGAGGCAGCAGATGTATTAAGAGAACATTTACATGAGGCGGTGGCAGTATGGTAAACAAGAAGGAATTTGAAGGTTATATCTGTGAGATCACGGGTAAGCCAATTAAAGAGATGAGATTATGTCCGGATAAGTTTCAAAAATTTATAATACGGAGAAAATGTGACAAAAGTTGTATCTGGTGTGAGAAGGAGACAAAGGCAGATGAGTGATGATTGGAAAGAGCAAAAGAAAAGACAAAAAGCTATCTTCACAGCGCAACAGAATCTGCCATATGAGGTGAAGGTAAGAAGGGCAGAGCTAAGAGCAAGAGAGTTTATACAAGAACTTGATCGCAGAGGAATGAATGCACATGTAAGTGTAGGAGGTTTGGATAGCATTGTGCTTTTGATGTTTTTAAGAAGTAGGGGGATCAATGTACCTGCAGTGTCAGTATCATCCCTGGAAGATAAAAGCATTATCAAAGTACATAAGCAGCTTGGAGTAATATCATTGCGACCAGGAAAACCAAAGACAGAAATCTTACAAGAGTTTGGTTTTCCAGTGATCAGCAAGAAGATTGCAGGACGAATTGACACGTTACAGAATCCAACAGATCGCAATAAGACGGTCAGGCACGCGATCATAACTGGAGAATGTGGAGCACAAGGACATTTTGCAAAGAATAGCCGGATGAAGCTACCGAGGAAGTGGCTGCAGCTGTTCGCAGGATACGAAAACAAGAATGAGGGTGTGAATTATCAGATTGCGCCGTTCAAGGTAAGCAATAAGTGCTGTTTATACATGAAAGAAAAGCCATGTGAGATATACGCAAAAGAAAACAACAGTGCGCCGTTCCTGGGACTGATGGCAAGTGAAGGTGGACAGAGAGAAGAAGCATTAGTAGAGCACGGATGCAATTATTTCGGGAAATCGGTCATTCGATCAGCACCATTTGCACCATTCTTACGACAGGATCTACTACAACTTGCATTAGATTTGAATGTACCGGTACCAGAAATCTATGGAGAGATCGCAAGGAAAGCAGATGGAACGCTGTATACGACAAAAGCACAAAGAACAGGATGCTCGATGTGTGGATTCGGAGTTCATCTCGAGAAAAGGCCGCATCGGTTCGATATGTTAAGAGAACGTAACGAAAAGGAATGGGAGTTCTGGATGTATCGGTGTTGTGTAGATCAAGAAACAGGAGAAAGATTTGGATGGGGACGTGTCTTAGATTACATCGGAGTGAGATGGGAAGATAAATGGGAACCAGAGCCGGAGCAGTTGGAATTTCATTTTTGTTAAAAGAAGAAAGCGAGGATTTAAGTGTTAATAAAGATTAATGAGACACTTGTTGTAAATACACAACAGGCTACGAGGTTATTTGTTAGAAAAACATTTGACGAATATGGAGTAATGTTCGAAACATTAGATCACCTATATACTATTAAAAAATGCGCAACAAGAGCAGAAGCGGTGGAAGTGTTGGAAAAAATACTTAATCAGTACGACAGAGGGCAGAGAGTCATTAAGATCAGTAATTGTTAAAGAAAGTTAAGGAGAAGAGCAATGAAGAGATCGGAATTAGAAAAATACTTAGGGAAGCATGTCAGAATCACATTAGTCTACGATAAAGTAGAAGAAGGATACCTGTATAAGACGAGGGATGAAAAATTCAAAAGCAACCCGAATTTGTATTTCCCAGATAAGCGTTATTTTACTACAGAAACGGAATCTTCCAGAGAATCTAATAGCTGCATATTTAGATGCTCACATGTGAAAAAGCTGGTATTAATGGAAGAACACAGTAACTAGGAGGTATGTAAGTAAATGATGAACAGTAATATCTTAGACACTTGGAACCAAGAAAGAATTAAATATCAGATACGGTATGCAAAAAGCTGTATTAAATATCACAAAGATCCTAAGAATTTAGATAATAAAGGACATATGCACGAGCAGAGCTGGGTGTTGATCAATGTTTTTGGGTTATCATCAAAACAGGTTGAAGAAGTAGAACGAGAGGGTGGTTTTACATATGACGATATTGACAGTACAGAATTTGAAAGGTGGTGTCGATTATGAATTTAGAAAGAGAAAAAAAGAATTTCAAGGATCATAAAGCGACGTTTACAGATTTAGGGAACATAAAGATATTAGACTTTAAAAAACCAAATAGTTCGCATTACAGAATCAGATTTCTCTTTGAAGAGGATTTTTACAGATTGCATATTTCTGGCGATCTTGGAGAATTAATTGCAGCAAATTATTGCAATATGTGCTGGGATAAGTTTGAGGATTTCACAGACAATATCGGGTATTTTGATGAAAAAATAATCTGCCATAATAGACCAATTTTTGCATATGATTATGAAACAGCAAAAGCAGATGTTATGAAATACATAAAAGAATACGATCTTTATGATGAGGCTATAGACGATCAAGACGAGTTTATGTCAGAAGAAGATATAGTCGAAGAATTTTTAGAAGATGTCTTTGATGATTTTACAGAAGAAAGAGGAATCGGACACTATGGATATGAAAAGCTTTCAGAGATTGATCCGGACATTTGTGAAGTCATTGATGATTTTGGTAAAAGATCGACAGGAATACTTGACTTATACATGCTGGCCTTCAAATTGGCGAAAGAACAATTAGAAAATAGCGAGGTGTAATGATGAATTTAGAAGAGATGAATTTAGAAGAAGCTATCGAACAAACAAAGGAATTATCAGCAAGGAAATACGAAAAAGCTATAAGATGTCAGTTTTGTTATGAGAACCCAGACAGAAACATGAGTTTTGTGTGTATGAATTGCTCGATAGGGTATGGACGGCTTGCGGATTGGCTGGAAGAACTGAAAGAGCTAAGAGAATACAAAAGAAAATACCGATGGCACGACTTAAGAAAGAATCCAGATGATGTGCCTAATGTAGAACAGCGAAGAAATGCATATTTTCATGTAGTGCAAGAGGGCAAAGAAACAGAACCTACAATATTACAGTATAAAAAAGACTTTGGATTTGGGTTTTACAACGACTTTGGTAATGGCCCGAAATTTACAGATGTAGATACAAACTTTACAGAACCGATTGTGGGATGGAAAGAGATTGAAAAATTTGAAAGCATAATGGAGGGATAATTTATGATCATTGGATTTTTAAGTGGATTATTCATCGGATCAGTAGCTGGTGCAACAGTAATGACTTTATGTCAGGCAGCGAAAGAGAGGGATGAGTTATGACAAGGGAGCAGAAGATATGGAGATTAAATAAGCATTGTAGCAGGCATAAATGCAATCAAGAAGAATGTAGAATTTATCAAGAATGTAGTGATAGTGCTGGCGAACTTCTTGAAACTTTAGATGATACAGAGATTGATAAATTGTATAACAAGCTGTTTGGACCATCAATTACCGATAAGCTGACAGGAGTAATTAAGGAGTGATACATAAATGGGATATCAAGATTGTCCATGTTTCAAGTGTGATCATGGTGGAGAAAGAGAAAAACGAGTTGAATGCCGAAGAAAGTGTACTGAATTTACTGCATGGAAGTTAAGCATGCAGGCGATCAGACAGAAAAAGAAAGAAGATAAAGACAAATACTATTCGACGACCAAAGGAAAGCTTTACAAAAGAAACCTGATGAAGCAAAAAGGTGGAAGAAAGATATGGTAGATCCATGCAAGGCCTGTGCAGAGATAATCTGCATGGGCATTTGTGCCGATCGGGCGCAATACAAGCAAGAGTATCAGGAGATGGCGGATCGGATAAGGCAGCAGATAATAAATCGTAACAGGAGGGGAGAACGTGGACAAGAACGTACTGATCCAATATTGTGACATGAAAGAAGAAATTAAAGATTTAAGGAGAAGAATCACAGAGACTGAAAAGCAGATCTTCAGAATTGCAGAAGAAGGAACGGTAAAAGACACAGTAAGCGGTGGCATGGGTGGAATACAGCATTTTGTGGTGGAAGGTATGCCAGTACCAGAACTTAGCAGAAAGAGGCTGCTGCTTAATAAACGAAAAGCTATGTTGATCGAAAAAGAAAATGAACTTCTGGAACTCATGAATCAAGCGGAAGAATATATAAATAGCATTGAGAAGAGCGAACTAAGAATGATGTTTAGATTTTATTACATTGATGGCATGACGTGGCTGCAGGTAGCACATAAGATGAATCAGTTACACCCTAAAAGGCGAGTAGCTTATACAGAAGACAGTTGTAGAATGAGAAATACAAGATTTTTTCAAGAAAATTAGAAAATGTTCGGTCACGTTCGCAAAAAATAGGCTAATATATAGGCTAGAGCGATTAGATGAAGCGATACTTCATAAATGTTCCTTTTTCTTGCTAATAAAAATACGTACAAAATACGCATAAAATTATTGACTTATACGCATTTTGTACGTATAATAAACATATAAATTAAAAAAAGGAGAGTTTTTCATGAAGAGAAGAGATTTGATTAAACTCCTTGAAAAAAATGGATGGTATTTAAAACGGAATGGTGGGAACCATGATCTATATACAGATGGTAACAGAATTGAGCCAATTCCAAGACATCCAGAGATTAAGGAGCGATTAGCTAAATCTATTATCAAGAAACTGGGGCTTTAAGCCCCAGACTTGGTGGATTCATGAAAAACAAAAATGAAAAAAGGATCAAACGGCAAGATTTTAGGAGGAATGGAAACATGGCAAAGAAAGTAGCGTATCCGGTTATTTTAAAACCGGATCAAGAAGGGTATTATGTAGAAATCCCTGATTTTGATATCGCTACAGAAGGCGATACAATAGCAGAGGCTATGGAAATGGCCAGAGATGCTATTGGATTGATGGGGATTGATATGGAAGATGAGAAAAAAAGTCTTCCAGAACCAAATTCAAAAGCTCAAAATGTAGAAGCAGGAGACACAGTAACACTTGTAGATGTAGACTTTACAGAGTACAGAAAGAGAGTGGATAATAAAGCAGTTAAGAAAAACTGTACAATTCCATATTGGATGAGTGTAGAAGCCGATAAAGCGGGAATTAATTATTCACGAGTATTACAAGATGCAATTTCTAATATATTAGGAGTTGCGCGTACAACAAAAGGTTAATCAAATCTCAAAATATATTGAATTAAGCACCTTCGGGTGCTTTTTTCGTGCATAAATTTAAGGACCTCTAGCTCAGCAGGTCAGAGCAGTCGGCTCATAACCGATCGGTCCAGGGTTCGAGTCCCCGGAGGTCCATTTAAGAAATAAGAAAGAAGGTGGTAATGTTTGAATGAAGAAAAAAACTACATATTGGCAGAATCCGATTATGTAGCCGGAATGAAGTATAAAGACATTGCTGCCAAGTATGGAGTCTCGATAAATACTGTGAAATCGTGGAAGAAACGATACGCATGGTCGAGGAACAAAAAGACAGGATGCATCCAAAAGGGGTGCACACAAAATAAAAAGGGTGCACACAAAAAAGAAGCCGTTGCGGAGGATGTAAGTCAGGTCGTGATCAACGATGAACTTACCGATCAGCAGCAGCTTTTTTGTTTGTACCAATCCAGAATGTTTAATTATACGAAAGCTTACATGAAAGCTTATCCAGGATGTACTTATGCATCTGCTGCCGTATTAGGAAGCAGGCTTATGAAGAATCAGTTGATCAGAAAAACTATTGAGCAGTTAAAGCAGAATCATATGAACAGAGAGATGCTTAAGCAGGAAGATATCTTTCAGAAGTACATGGACATTGCATTTGCAGATATGAATGATTTTATGTCATTTGGCCAGGAAGAAATTGAAACTGATTATGGTCCGAGGATGGTCAACAGTGTCCGGCTAAAAGAGTCAGATCAAGTTGACGGGACTCTGATCACAGAAGTGAAGCAGGGTCGTGATGGTGTGAGTGTAAAGCTTGCAGATCGTATGAAGGCAATCGACTGGCTTGCAGATCATATGGATATTGCTACAGCTGAACAGAAAGCTAAGATTGAGCAGATTAGAGCTAAGACAGCGATCATGTCCGGAACATCTGAAGAAGAGACAGAAGACGATGGATTCATCGAAGCCTTAAAAGGTGAGGTGGCGGATGTATGGGAAGAAGAATAAAGAAAGCTGTCTTTAAGTTTCGTCCGTTTAGTAGGAAGCAGAAGAAGATACTTACATGGTGGCTACCAAATTCACCCGTACATGATCAGGATGGAATCATAGCAGATGGAGCTATCCGATCGGGAAAAACTGTTTCTATGTGTTTATCCTTTGCAATGTGGGCAATGGAAACATTCAACGGCCAGAATTTCGGTATGTGCGGTAAGACAATTGGTTCTTTCCGGAGAAACGTACTTTTCTGGTTAAAGCTCATGCTTAAGAGTCGAGGGTATCATGTCGAAGATCACAGAGCTGATAACTTAGTTGTTATTCGGAGAGGTGGCAAAGAGAACTACTTCTATATCTTTGGCGGCAAGGATGAGCGATCACAGGACTTGATACAGGGTATCACACTTGCAGGAGTCTTTTTCGATGAAGTGGCATTGATGCCTGAATCTTTTGTTAACCAGGCAACAGGACGTTGTTCTGTGGATGGATCTAAGTATTGGTTTAACTGTAACCCAGATGGGCCGTACCACTGGTTTAAAACCAATTGGATCGATCGTGCAGATGAAAAGAAACTTGTTTATCTGCATTTCACGATGGATGACAATCTGAGCCTATCTGAGCGAATTAAAGCACGATACCGGGCAATGTATACCGGGGTGTTTTACAAACGATATATCTTAGGTCTGTGGGCCGTAGCTGAGGGAATCATCTATGACATGTTTGATGTAGAAAAGCATGTCACATCAGAAAAACAATCAACAATCGGCAGTAAATACGTCAGTGTCGATTATGGTACACAGAATGCTACAGTATATCTTTTATGGGAGAAGAACCAGAAAGGTCAGTGGGTTGCTACGAAAGAATATTACTATTCTGGCCGAGATGAGACTACACAGAAGACAGATGGAGAGTACGCGGATGACATGGAAGAGTTCCTGGAAGGAATCAATGTTGAATCGATCATTGTCGATCCGGCAGCAGCATCCTTTATCGCAGAGCTTAAGAAACGAGGATTTAAGGTTAAGAAAGCAAAGAATGATGTGCTTGATGGTATCCGTTTTGTCGGGAACTTATTAAATCTTGGTTTATTGCTGTTCTCAGAGAATTGTAAAGAAACAATCAAAGAGTTCGGCTCTTACATCTGGGATGATAAAGCTTTGGAACGTGGAGAAGATAAACCAGTGAAGCAGCATGATCATTGCATGGATGCAGTGAGATATTTTGCTTACACGATCGTAAGACGTGAACGAAAATGGAGTTGATTAAATGATAAAAGAAATTATTGAGCGAATAAGGCAGGTGATAAGAAAAATGCTTGGAAAAGAAAACATTAAGGATGCGATCGGAGTTGATATTGCTGTATCGGATGAAATGGCAAGACAGATTGATCTCTGGTCGAAGATGTATAAAAATAAACCGCCGTGGAAAAGAAAAGATCTAAAGCTTTGCGGATTACCTGCTGCCATTGCTGGAGAATTTGCAAGGCTTGTTACGTTAGAACTAAAGACAGAAATCACAGGAAATAATTTCATAAATGATGAATATCAGACTGTGATCGAGAACATACGAACATATACCGAATATGCCTGTGCAAAGGGTGGACTTGCAATGAAGCCTTATGTATCCGACGGGCATATAGAAGTTGACATGGTTCAAGCTGATCACTTTTTCCCAACGAAATTCAATTCCAGAGGGGAAGTTATTGCAGCGGTTTTTATGGAAACCGTAACGATCGGGAAACAGGTATATACAAGACTGGAATATCATCAACACGATGAGAACACGACATATCATATTATGAATAAGGCTTTTGTAAGGCAGGATCTTGATAATGTTGAGGTATTGGGAAAAGAAGTACCGCTTAGTGCTGTACCAGAGTGGGCCAATCTTGAAGAAGCAGTGACAATCATAAACGTGAAGAAGCCGTTATTCGCATACTTTAAGATTCCAAACGCAAACAATATTGATGATTCATCTCCGTTGGGAGTATCTGTATATTCCAGAGCGGTAGATGACATCAAAGAAGCGGATTATCAATGGACGAGGATATTATGGGAATTTGAGGGATCTGAATTAGCAATTGATGGAGACGTTAGCTTATTTAAGCGAAAAGAAAACGGAGAATTTGACCTTCCAAAAGGAAAAGAAAGACTTTTCCGAATGATGGATTTTGACGATGATAAGGAGCAGTACAAGGTATTTGCACCGCCGATCCGTGATGAGAGCCTTATCAATGGATTTAATGCGATTCTTCGTAGGGTAGAGTTTAATTCTGGATTGGCATATGGAACTCTGAGCGATCTGAACACAGTTGATAAGACTGCAGAAGAGATTAAGACAAGTAAACAACGATCATACAGCACAGTATCTGATATTCAAAAAGCTTTGCAGAAAGCATTAGAACAATTAATCTATGCAATGGATGTGATCGCACAACTTTCAAATCTAAATGGCGGTAAGAAGTATGAGGTCAGTTTTGATTGGGATGACTCCATTGTGATCGACAAAGAACAGGAACTGCAGAGTATGCAGCAGGATGCAACAGCAGGACTGATCCGAAAAGAAATATACATTGCGGCCAAGTATGGCGTTTCTGAGGAAGAAGCATTGAAAATGATGCCGGTACAGGATGATCGCTTCAATATCCAGGAAGAGTAGGTGATCACAGATGCTTGATCCGAAGTATTTGGAACGCTTCTCTGATCAGTTACTTGGTATTATAGATACTCTGACAATAGCAATCATATCTGATATGGCAAAAAGGATCGTCAAAATGGGAAATGTATCCGAATCGACAAAGCATCAGGCGGAGGTTTTACAGAATGCAGGTCTTGTTTATAAAGATACGATCAAGCGAGTAAGTCAGGTATCGGGGTACCAGAATCGAGAAGTTGAGCGGATGTACCAGGAAGCAGGAGTCAGAAACTTAAAAAATGAAGCTGTCTATTACAAACAGGCAGGGAAAGAAGCCATTGTTAAACTTGAACAGTCAAATGGTATGCAAAGGATTCTGCAGGCAAACGTCAGAAAGACATGCCAGGAATTAGATAACCTGACAATGACAACAGCTGTTAAAACACAATCTGCTTTTATCCAGGCATGCAATAAGGCACAGATGAAAGTAAGTACCGGAGCGTTTAGTTATGACAAAGCCATTGCAGATGCGATCAAAGAGGCAGCAGTGCAGGGAACAGAAGTCTTATATCCGTCACAGCATGTCGATAAATTAGATGTCGCGGTAAGAAGAGCTGTACTTACCGGAGTAAACCAGACTGCAGCAGAAATGAACTTGCAATACGCAAAAGATCAGAATTGTGATTATGTTGAAACAACCGCACATGAAGGAGCAAGACCGGAACATGCCGTATGGCAAGGGAAGGTCTTTTGTTTATCTGGAACGGATCCGAAGTATGAAAACTTCTATGAAGCAACAGGATATGGAACAGGACCAGGATTGTGCGGTTGGAACTGCCGGCACAACTTCCATGCATATTTTCCTGGCATATCGACACAAGCATATACACAAGAAATGATCGATAATTATTCTGCAAAGAGCGTGACATACAACGACAAACAATTTACAGAGTATGAAGCAAGTCAGATGCAGAGAGGTCATGAACGACAGATCAGAGAGACAAAGAGGAAACTTGCTGGATATAATTCAGCGATCAGTGAAGCGAAAGATGATACCTTAAAAAATACTTTACAGAATCGGTTCAATGAAGAATCTGTAAGATTAAAGAAACAGGAAGCAGCACTGAAAGCTTTCTGCAAGGAAACAGGAAGGCGATATGAGTCTGCCAGAGTTCAGATCTATGCAGTGAAGAATAAAGCAGGAGATATCGTTGGATTCAATCGGAGCGTTGCGCAGAAGGCTGTATGGCAAGATCGAAAGAATACCTTTAAGAATCAAATGTCTAAACAGTTAGAAAAACTGACGAATGAAGAAAAGAAAGCGATCTTGAGATATACTGGTAATGCAGCAAACCGAGTGAACAGTGCAATATATTCTGGAAAACAGCAAAGAATTGATCAGGAAAAAGGATTTATGGACCTGTTGGATTCTGCATTAAGTAAAGGTACTGTAGAACACAAAATGGTAGTTCATCGTGATACGATTCCAGAATATTTAAATGCATTTCCAAAAGGTTTTCAATATTCCGAAGAGGATATAAAAAGAATGAATGGAATGACCTTAACGAATAAAGGTTATACATCTACATCTTTTCATGACATAATGTATCAGGGTAGAAATGTTCATCTTGAAATTGAGATCCATAAAGGGTATAAAGGCTGTTTATATATAAAAGATGTCGCAACTGAAAAATACAAAAATCAAGAAGAAGTGTTGTTTAAACGAGGCTTTCAGTATAAAATAAAAAGTGTAAATAAAGAAAAGGACAGATACTATATCAAAGCGGAGGCTGTTTTATGAGTGGAATAGGATATTATTATGATGAAAATGGTGTGAAACAAGAAATGGAAATAGGTCCGAGTTTTGATGACTTTCCTGGAATGGCAAAAGTGACAAGTCCTATACCAATATGCCATGCATGCAGAAAAGCAGATTTTGATGAAAAAGGTTATGAAACTTTATGCAAAGTATACGGGAAGATACCAAACAAACACTTAAAGGCCAAAGATTATAACTGCCCATATTTTGATAACGAAAACAATGGATGGTATCAGTTGATAAAAGATAAAGTAGAAAAAGCGAAAGGTGAGAACAATGGATAACTTTAAAGCTGTATATAAAATCTTATCAGCATTGGAAAAAGCAATGGATTATCCAGAATTTGATATCAACGATGTTGGGCCGGAAGCCTTAGGGGTTTCCAAAGAACGCTGGGCACGATATATAGAGATGATGGTTGATGTCGGATATATCAAGGGTGTAAGTATGAAACGTGATATCACAGGAGCAACAAGAATCAATGCAAGTGATGTTAGAATTACATTAAAAGGTCTTGAGTATTTACAGGAAAATTCAATGATGAAAAAAGTATATAATGCCGTGAAAGGAATCAAGGATATAACGCCAGGTCTATAAATATGTACCATCTGATCAATATCAGGTGGTATTTTTATACGAAATTTTAAGAAAGGAGCAGTGCAGCATGAAGTCAACAGAATAGAAAGGACGGTGATCCAAATATCTCCCGGCAGCAGGGTTAAGCTGCAGAAGACGCGCAGAGAGATCTGGGTGTTATTTTTATGCAAAGAAACAACATTGGTCAGTTGATCAGACCTTAAACAGTCGGTTCGTGGCGGTCGGTTACACGCCTAAAACAACCTAATACGAAAGGAGAACGAGCAACATGAAAACAGAATTTTTAAAAGAGCTAGGACTTACCCAGGAAGTGATCGATAAGATCATGGCCGAAAACGGGAAAGACATCGCAGCAGAACAGAAGAAATCAGAAAAGATCACTCAGGAGCGAGACAGCTACAAGCTGAAATCAGAAAGTCTTGAAACTCAGGTAAACGATGCAAATGAAGAAATTCAGAAGTTTAGGGACATGGACATTGACGGCATCAAGCAGGCAGCAGATGACTGGAAAGAGAAAGCTGAGAAAGCAAAGAGTGATGCAGATGCCCAGATTTCAGAATTGAAATTTGATTATGCATTATCTGCAGCATTGACAGGAGCGAGAGCTAGAAATAGCAAAGCGGTCAAGGCATTACTTGATATGGATGGACTGAAATTAAACGATGGAAAGATCATCGGTTTAGATGAACAGCTGTCACAGATCAAGGAAGAAAACGGCTTTTTGTTCGAAAGTGATGAACCTGCACCAACGATCGTTAAAGGAACAAATGGTGGTTCTGGCGGTATTGGTGGAAAGAAACCAAGTGAAATGACATATTCGGAACTCTGTGACTATATGGAACAGAATCCCGGAGCAGAGATTTAAATAAAGGAGTAAAAAATGGCAGGAGAAAAATTTGATTCTAAATCATTCAATCCTCAGGCATTCGGTGCCTACACAGAGAGGATTCCAAATTTAAAAAAGAACGAGCTGATCAAGTCCAGAGCCCTAAAAGGTAATCAGGATATCAAAAACACGTTCAGTTCTCAGACAGGAACAGTATATGCAGTATTGCCAATGCATGGTCTGATCGGTGGAGCAGCACAGAACTATGATGGTGAGACAGATCTTAAGTCTGAAAACACAGACACATTTGAAAGAGGTGTTGTTGTAGTTGGTCGTATGAAAGGATGGACTGAGCGAGACTTTTCAGAAGATGTTACAGGTGGTGTAAGTTTTATGGACAATGTTGCAGCACAGGTCAATGATTACAAAGCTGATCTTGATCAGACAACATTAGTAAAGATTCTGGATGGTGTCTTTGCAATGACCGGAAAAGAAAACAAAGTCTTTGTTGATAAACATACATCTGATATCACAGAAGTAACAGCAACTGACAAAGATGGAAACGTAAAGAACGTTGTACAGGCTGACACGTTAAATACAGCTTTACAGAAAGCAGCAGGAGATAATAAGTCTAAGTTTACGATCGCGATCATGCACAGTGCGGTAGCAACAAACCTTGAAAATCTGAAGCTGTTAAAATACATGACACAGACAGATGCAAATGGAGTTGAAAGAGACTTAACTCTTGCGACATGGAATGGTCGTCTGGTTCTGATCGATGATTCCATGCCAGCAGAAGAAGTTGCTGCAGTAGAAGAAAGTGGAACAAAGGGAGAGTCTGGTTATGTTGCAGCACAGGAAGCTTACACAAAATATACAACTTATGTATTAGGTGATGGGGCTTTTGACTATGAAGATATCGGCGCAAAGGTGCCATATGAAATGCATCGTGATCCAAAAACACATGGTGGAGAAGATACTCTGTATATGAGACAGAGAAAAGTATTTGCACCATACGGAATTTCGTTTACTAGAAAATCTATGGCTGCAAAATCCCCAACAGATGCAGAACTTGCTGATGGATCTAACTGGACACTGGTTGATAACGGAAAAACAAATTCCGATAAGAAAGTGATCGATCACAAAGCAATTCCAATCGCAAGAATCATTTCCAGAGGGTAGGCGGTGATCCGGTATGGTGGAATATGCAGACAGGGATTTTTATGAAAATACATTTCATGGCGAGATCATACCGGAGAAAGCTTTCCCTAGTATGATCTTAAAGGCGAGTATCTTTGTGAAGTTTCTTACTTTTTCCAGAGTCGATGATATGACAGAGATTCCAGAAGAGGTAAGCTTGGCCACATGTGCGATAGCAGATGTGATGTATCAGGATGGAATGAGAAAAGATGATGCAGGAAGGGAGATTGCAAGTGAGAACAACGATGGATACAGCGTAAGTTTTGTGACGAGTCAGAGCAAAACAACAGGCACTGTGGAGCATCGTTGTAAGAAAGCAGCATATCCTTATCTTGCACATACGGGACTCTTGTACAGGGGGTGTGGACCATATGATGACAAATGCAGATCTGACGATCTATAACAATCGTGGAGTTGATAAAAAGACAGCACGAAAGCTTTATTTAAAGACTCAGATCAAAGGTGTCAGTTTTTACACAAAGCAGCAGACAACTGTTACCGATCAGGGACTTAGTTCTGCAGATATGTATCAGATCCGCATTCCTTTATCTGCAGATACGGAAGGGAAAGAATACATTGATGCTGATAAGTATCGGGAATTATCTGCAGAAGAAGCAGAAAAATACTGGACGATCAATAACGGAGATCTGTTTGGAAAAGGATTGTTAGAAGATTTTGAGAAAGAATCAGAATTTTTAAAGCAGCAGCACACAGGAAAAGTATTATCGTTTTCGGATAACCGGAGAGGAAGTTTGCCACATTGGAGAATCGGAGGTGCTTAAATATAGGAACACAAGTTAAAGTCGAACTTTCGCCCGATCAGATCTTAAAGACAAGAGGTCTTCAAGTTGGTGGACCCGCACAAAGATTTTTTACCGGAGAGTTCCGAAGAAAGATGGATCCATATGTTCCATTTTTAACCGGAGTATTAAAAGATACTGCAATAGAAAATGTGGACTCAATCCAGTTTGTAACTCCATATGCACAAAAGCAATATCACGAGAACAAAGGGAATGGACTTCGTGGCAAAGAATGGGATCAAAGATGTTGGGCAGACAATGGAGATCAGATTGTTCAGTCTGTTGCAGATTTTGTAGGAGGTAAAGCAGAATGAGTGTGATCGCAAGTGTGAGAGCATTTATCCAGGACTATCCAGGATTATCAGCATTCGATGATCTGGTGGGCGTGGAACATCTTCCGGAGGATACAAAAAGTTATGCGATTGAAGCATCTGTAACATCACAGCCAATCAAAAGGCGGTATATTAACGGTGACACAGAACGCCGTTTTAATTTTGTCCTGGCAAGCCGTGAGTACTTCGGGGCAGACGTTGCAGAGAATATTGACGTAGCAGAGTTTTACGAAGATTTCTCAGACTGGTTGGAACGATGCACAATCAATAACGAACTTCCGGAAATGGATAAAGGAAAAAGAGCAATTAAAATACAGGCACTGACAAATGGCTATGTGTTTAACGCAGATGCGACTAAAGCACAGTATCAGATTCAGTGCCAATTAATTTATTATCAGAAATTAGGAGGAATATAAAATGGCAGAAACAGCAAGCAAAACAGTAAAACAGCGTTATCAGGAAGCATCTTATTTAAAGGTGTCTGAAGCGTTTGAATTAATGGGAACTGGTTTTACAGAGTTGAACGAAGATCCAGGAGCACAGACAACGAGCAAAAAATATATCAATGATAAATCATCCACATCAAGCATTACAAGTTATGAAGGTGAGCACGGATTTACAGCCGATCAGATTCCAAGCGAAAAGGTCATTAAAGATCTGGTCAGTATTGGTAAAGAGAGAAAAACAGGAGCAGATGCAGAACGTGAATTTGTTCGCGTTGATCTGGATGAAAAAGTAGAAGGAGATACCACTGGGACAGTATTCAAAGCACGTATGTTTACCGTAGCTGCTGAAATTTCAAGTTTCTCTGATAATGACGGAGAATTACAGGTTGAGGGAACACTTCACGACAAAGGAGATCCTGTTATGGGTAAATTTGATACAGAGACAAAGACATTTACACCGGATTCAGCGACAGAGTAAACGAAAGCGAAGCGAAGATTGGAATTAGAATTAAGGAGTAAGATATATGTTTATTTGGAATGGAGAGAAGCTTGCATTTAATTTTCTGGATGCAGATATGATGAAGAAGTTTAATGATGCAAGCAAAGAGATGTGGAAGGAACTTGGAGAGTACGAAGAAAAGAATGTAAAAGATGGAATGATGGGTCCAGAAGGCGTTGCAAACGAGTCAGAAATCATGAGTAGGTTTTTTGATGCAGTATTTGGAGAAGGTTCTGCAGATAAAATCTTTACTGCTAAACATGATCTGACAGAAAGAACGAAAGCAGTTAAGAAGCTTTATTCTATCAGAGATTCACAGTTAGCAGATCATGAAAAGAGAGTCAATGAACTGTCTAAGTTGTTAGGAGCTGAATGATCAGAAGAGAACTCCCGGTGTCAGTAGATATCGGGAGTGAAACATATAAGATTGATGCTGATTTCAGAACAATCATGAATGTTGAAGGGATTATCTTTGGAAAAAAAGTTACAGATGATCAAAAGAAGTTTGCAGCAGAGATGATGAAAGAGATCGATATTGAAGAAAAAGATGCGATTCAAAATGCAAAATATTATGATGCGCTAAAGCTCTTTTACAAAGATAATGTTCCGGATGATCTGGAAGAAGCTATGGAAAAAATGCTGTGGTTTTATTCCTGTGGTAAGGAAGATAAACAATCAAAAACAAAAACAAAGAAAAAAGTGATCAGCTTTGAATATGATTTTGATTATATCAATGCAGGGTTTATGCAGGATTATAAGATTGATCTGTTTGAAGTTGATTTCTTGCATTGGTGGAAGTTCATGTCATTATTTAGTGCCCTGCATGATGATTGCAAAATCTGTGAGATCATTGGATATCGCGGGGCAGAGTTAAAGAATTTTGACAAAGAACAGAGAAAAAGGATAAGGGAGATGCAAAAAATCTATGCACTTCCGGATGAGATAAGCAAAGAAGAAAAGAAGAGGCAGGATGAGATAACACAGATACTGCTAAATGGCGGTGATCTGTCAGGAATATTGTGATAAGAGAAGCGAACAGGCGAGAGCTTGGATCTGCAGGTTGAGCACCCAGGACGTCAAATAGCTTAGAAACTTTAGAATTTTAGTTATTTGACGAGGTGAAGACATGGCAGATGGTACAGTTACAATAGAAACCAAACTGGATAATTCTGGTGCAGAAAAAGGATTAAACGATCTTAAGAAAGAAGTTGAGTCTTCTTCTAAGAGTACAGCACAGGAGATAGATAAAGCTTCTGATCAGGCACAAAAGAGTGTAGAAGAAGTTGCTAAGTCAGCAGAGAAAACCGGAAAACAAGTAGAAAAGAGTGCAAAGGATTCAGCATCGAAAGCAGGACAGGCAGCCAAACAAGGAGCTGATTCAGCAGCAAAAGGAACAGAATCCGCATCTACGAAGATGCAGCAGTCTTATAAAAAGGTAAAGGATACTGCAAAAGAAAGTGCAGATGGCGCAAAAAAGTCTTGGGAAGAATCTAATCAAAGTACAGTAGCAAGTACAGAGAGTGCAACATCAAAGATGGCCGGATTGATGAAAAAATCTGCAGCAGTAATTGGAGTTGCATCTGTGGCGGCCGCAAAAAAGACGATCGATGTAGGCAAGTCTTTTGAAGCAGGAATGAGCGAGGTCCAGGCGATCTCCGGAGCATCTGGAAAAGACCTGGAAAAGCTATCTGCAAAAGCAAAGCAGATGGGAGCTACAACGAAGTTCTCTGCTACAGAGTCAGCTACAGCACTAAAATATATGGCTATGGCAGGGTGGAAAACAAATCAGATGGTTTCTGGATTGTCCGGTGTCATGAACTTAGCTGCAGCATCTGGAGAAGACCTTGGAACAGTATCCGACATTGTAACGGACTCAATGACCGCTTTCGGATTGAAAGCAAAGGATTCTGGACATTTTGCAGATGTACTGGCTAAAGCATCGAGTAGTTCTAACACCAATGTTGCAATGATGGGAGAAACATTTAAGTATGTTGCCCCTCTGGCCGGATCTATGAAGTACAGTATCGAAGATACAGCTACAGCCGTTGGATTGATGGCAAATGCCGGAATCAAGGGATCACAGGCAGGTACAGAGTTAAGATCTATCCTGACACGACTTGTAAAACCGCCAAAAGATGCAGCGGCAGCATTGAGTGCTTTGGGTATCAGCACAACAAAAGCTGATGGATCCATGAAGCCAATGAGACAGACGATGGCGGAATTGAGAGAAAAGTTCTCTAGATTAACAGACAGCCAGAAATCCCAGTATGCTGCAGCTATTGCAGGACAGGAAGCAATGTCTGGTCTGTTAGCAATCGTAAATGCATCTGATTCCGATTTCAATAAACTGCAAAAGGCAATTGATAATTCTTCCGGTGCAGCCAAGAAACAGGCAGATGTCATGAACAATAATCTGCAGGGAGCATTGTATGATCTTGGATCGGCAGCAGAAGCGGTGGGGATTGGTATCTATGAAGATATTAAGACACCTTTAACAAAAGCCGTTGGTGTTGGGACAAAACAGTTAAGGATTTTATCTAACAAATTGAAAAAAGGTGGAATAAAAGAGATTGTTCCGAAGGAAGCTATAAATACGGTTGAAAATCTTGGAAAAGTGGCTATGGTAGCTGGCAAAGGTGGAGTAAAAGTATTGGCCACTTCTACAAAACTGCTTGGGGACAACATGGGTGTAGTTATTCCACTTGCAACATCATTCATGGGTGCCTGGGCCGGAGTTAAGGTTTTCAACACTGCATCTAAAGGAGTTACAGCATTAACTACAGCTTTTAGTGCCTTAAAAACAATGGAGCAGGCAAATGCAATCACCTTAGTGGCACAACAGGGTGGTTTGACCGCATTGCAGACAGTTGTTGGAATCTTTACAGGTAAGATTTCTCTTGCGACAGTAGCAACAGGAGCTTTTAATGCAGCATGTACAGCACTTGGCGGTCCAGTAGGTTTAGGAGTTGTTGCAGTAGGTGCTTTAGTAGCAGGAGTCGCAGCATACACACTGACACAGAAAAAAGCGGTTACAGAAGCAGATCGATACTATTCTTCGTGCACAAAACTCAAAAAGAAACAAGAAGAGATGGCAGCATCGATCAAGAGCTTACATAAAGAAAATCAGAAAAATGTAGATTCTGCACGTGCAAATGGTGTTCAGGCAGATCAGTTGTATCAAAAATTGACAAAACTGATGAATGTTGAGCATAAGAGCGCTGGGACAAAAGCACAGATTGTAAGTGTAGTTAAACAATTAAATGAATTATTACCAGGGCTGAATCTTGAGTATGACAAAGAAGCAGATAAGCTAAATAAGTCTACTTCTACGATCAAGAAAAACATCGCAGCATTGAAAGAACAGGCAATGGCCAAGGCTTATCAAAAAGGCATGGAAAGTGCAGCATCTAAAGTAGCCAAAGCCGATATTGAGAATGAAAAAGCTATCAAGAAAAAGACGGAAGCAACAAACAAATATAATGCCGCTGTTGAAAAAATGAATCAGGTTACCGCAAAGGTAAATCAGGGAAAGATAACAACAAGCAGTGATGAATATAAGAAAGCTTCTAATGATCTGACAAAATACTATGATGCAATGATGACAGCCAATAAGGCGGTTGAGCAAAGTGGTAAAAACTTAAATGCAGCACAAAAAGAACTGACTGCATACACAGACAAATATACAGCACAGGCAAATTATACAGAGTATCTGAAATCTTTAGATGATCTGGCCAAACAGGCAAAGATTAAAGCGAGTGTTATTCCAAAATCTGTTGGAGAGGGAATCAAACAGGGTGTTTATGCAAATCCAACATCTGGAAAAGAATTAAAGAGCTTGATCAAATTAGATGATCTAGTTAATTCCGATCAGTTGGCCAAGATGCAAGAACAAGGTATGAAGATACCACAGTATCTGTCAAAAGGGATTTCTGATGGATCTATATCATTTAAGAGTGCTGCAAAACAGATGCAGAATGCGATCAATTGGACCGATCTGATCCAAAAGGCAAAGGATGCAGGTGTTAAAGTTCCTGATAGCGTAGCGCAAGGAATTAGTTCCGGACAATATGCGGTCCCTACGTCTGTGCAGGCAGTAAAAAATCTTGTCACGTTCGAAGATCTGAAAGCTAAGGCACAGCAAGGTGGTATACAGGTACCGGACTATTTAGCAAATGCGATCACATCTGGTAGTGGAAAACCGAAAGAAGCAGCGGCCGCATTAAGTCGTATGATTTCTTTCCAGGAAGCAATAACAAAAGCAGGAATTGATGGATCTAAGATTCCAACAGAACTTGCAACGAAAGTTGCACAAGGAAAGACGCCGGTTCAAGATGCAATCAAAGAACTAACAAAGATAGACTTATCCGGAGATCAGAATGCATTTGGTCTTACAAAAGCTATTGATAGTACGGCACAAAAGACAAAAAGCCAGGCAACAAAGATAAAAAACAGTTTAAAAATCGGCAAGGTAGATAATTCAGCTGCAGCAAGCTCATTTGATGCTATTGCAACCAAAACAGGAAAAGCGGCTACTACAGTTAAGAAAAATAGTACAGCAATCAAAAAAGCAAGTAAGATTACTGCTACGAATAATTCAAGTGCCGGAGTTCAATCGTTTAATAGTTATTTATCTTCTTTTTCAAAGGGATCTGGTAAAGCAAAATCAGCCGCAGATAAAATCAGCAAAACAACCGCAACAGGGCTTGCTTCTGGTTCAGGAAAAGCAAAAACAGCCGGCGGAAAGATGACATCGGAATTTTCTAAAGGAATTGCATCGAAGTCTGGAACAGCAAAATCTGCCGGTTCAAAAGTATCTAAAGCAGGTTCTTCCGGAGCAAGTGCGCAGAAATCTTCTTTTGTATCCGTTGGTGGTAATTTATCTCTTGGATTAGCATCTGGCATCAGATCAAACTCTGATGCTGTATCAGCAGCCGCAAGAGAAGCAGTAAGAGCTGCAGTTGCAGCCGCAAAAGCAGAAGGTAAGATCCATTCCCCATCCCGCGTCATGGAGTCTGACGTAGGAAAATGGATGCCGTTAGGAATGGCAGCAGGTATCAGAAAGCATATAAAAGATGTGGAAGATGCTTCTGGAGAGATGGCTAACGCATCGGTAGAAGCTACAGCAACAGCTTTAGGAATCCATTCTCCATCTCGTGTATATAAAGATGCGATTGGCAAGAATATTCCAAAAGGTGTGGCAAAGGGTGTTAGAGAAGGGCAGACAGAACTCAATGCAGAAATGAAGTTATCTGTAAATGAAGCATTATCTGCAGCTAAGAGTGCGTCGAAAAAAGGAAATTATTCCGATATTGGGAACAACTTAGTATCTGGTATATCCGAAGCACTCAACACAGCCAAGTCAAGATCATCAGAAACTGTACAAGAGATTATTGATCAGCAAACAAGTAAAGTTTCTTCGAAGCACGATACAACAGAGAAAAATCTTCAAGATAAGATCAGTAAGACAAAAAATAAAAAGAAAAAAGCAAAACTAAAAAAACAGCTGAAAAAGTTAAAGAAGCAGAATGCTGCAGAAGAAAAGCAATTAAAAATTGCAGGAGAAAAAACGGCAGCAGCTTACAATGATGCTTTTGAGAAAGAAGCTGATCGATTAAACAAGATTGCACAGGAAAAGTTACAAGACTTATCTGATGAATATCAGGAAGCGTATAACAACATCAAGAGCAAGATGGACAGTTTAACTGATAAACAGCAATCTTGGGGAAATATCTATAACCTTGATCAGAATATCATGGACATTGAAAAGTATCAAAAGAACTTGAAGTTGCTAGAAAACAAGATTCCTGAGTCTATGATGGAAAAGATTCTCGGAATGGATATTGATGCAGGAAACGCTTATATGGCATGGTTCCAGCATATGTCAGAAACTGAACAGCAGGCTTACATTAATAAGTGGAATCAGCAGCAGAATATGTCCAAAACATTTTCTGAAAACTTCTTTGGAGATGATCTCGCAAAACTTCAGGCAAATTATGAATCTGAAATGAAAACAGTAACGGATGATCTGCAGAAAGAGATGAAACAGGCAGGAGTTAATATTGCCAAGGGATTAACTGCAGGTATGGAAAGCGAAACCAGAAACCTCAGCAAATCCATGAAGAAAATCTGTCAGAATATTATTAAGACAGCCAAAAAGACACTTAAGATTCATTCCCCATCTCGAGAATTTGCAAAGATTGGTTCTTATGATATTCAGGGAGCAATCAAAGGACATGAAAAAGAAGCGCCAAATCTGTATAAACAAATGGGAACGATTTCTCAGAACATGGCACAGAAATTTGCGAAAGCGAAGTTGAATGTTCAAGATATTCAGTCAAGGATGCAGGATGCGATCAACCTGCAGATGCAGACGATCACAACAAGGATGCAGCCAGTTGTGCAGGCAGATTCATCTGATGGAGCGCCATCAGTAGTTTATACTGGACCAGAACGAATTGAAGTTCCAGTGATCGTAGATGGACGAGAAATTACAAGAATGATTGCTCCGTATATGGATACAGAGCTGAATACGATTGCAACCAGAAAATCAAGAGGAGGTGTGTAAAATGGCAGGCGGAGCATTAGGAGTAATGATTGGAGAAAAACATACATTGAGAGATTGGAACCTTGGATGGACTGCGATCACTCTTGGTTTTCCAGAGCCAAAAACTTATGAACAGGATATTCCAGGGGCAGACGGAACACTGGATATCACAGAAGCAATTACTGGTGGAGATGTGAAGTATAAAAACCGAAACATCTCTTTAGAGTTTGAAACTCCGGACGAAGATTTCTTTCAGTGGGGAATGTGTATTTCTGAAATTGCAAATTATCTTGTGGGTAAGAGGGTGAAGATCATATTCGATACAGATCCTAGTTTTTATTATATTGGAAGACTCACAATTGATGTTGAAAAAACTGACAGAGTAAATGGAAAACTTGTGATTTCAGGAGATGTCGATCCGTATAAGTATGAAAGATATTCATCCCTTGAAGACTGGAAATGGGATACCTTTAATTTTGAAACAGATATTATAAGAGAATATAAGGATATTAAAGTCGATGGAGAGTATCAGTTATGTATTTCAGGAAGAAGAAAACGAGTCATTCCAGTGATTGAATGTAATACGGCAATGAAAGTCAGTTTCAATGATACGGAATATTCACTTCTCGCAGGTAGAAATAAAGTATTTAACATCTGGTTGACGGAAGGAGATAATATTTTAACGTTCAAAGGAACTGGCGTTATTTCAATCGATTATCGAGGAGGCAGTTTGTAAATGTATAGAATATTGTGTGATGGGAAAGTGCTGCATGATATTCGTGATCCGGATTATCAAGTGCTTTCACCGAAAATTTCATTGGAGTTAAACAAAACGGGGAATCTAGATTTTGGTATGCTTTCAACACATCCTCATGTAAATGGCATAAACAAATTAAAATCTAAGATCGAAGTGTATGAGGATGATGAATTATTGTTTTCTGGAAGAAGTCTGACAAATGAACAAGACTTCAAAAACACTGGCCAGATTTCCTGTGAAGGGGAGCTTGCTTTTTTGTTAGATTCAGTACAACGTGCACATGATTATGGTACCGAAACAACAGAAATAGGTCAGGCAGATACAAATGTCAAAATATTCAAAAGGCTAATTGAAGAACATAACGCGCAGGTAGAAGAAGAAAAGCGTTTTACAATTGGAGTAATTGATATAGATAGCGTAACCATTACAAAATTGTCTACGAACTATGAAAAGACATGGGATTTTCTTAGTTCTAATTTTTTAGGTAAATATGACGGCTATCTTCGAGTAAGGCATGAAAACGGAATCCGATATCTTGACTATGTAAAACAATATGGGAAAGTAAGTAATCAAGTGATCCGCTTTGGAGAGAATCTGCTTGATCTAAAGAAGTATTCGAAGGCAGAAGATATTAAAACAGCGATCATCCCGCTGGGAGCAGTTGTTGATAATAAAAATGTCGATATTAAAGCGGCAAATGGCCATGATGGGACAGATTATGTATATAACCAAGAAGCGGTAAATTTATATGGATGGATTTATGATAAGGTTGATTTTTCGGATATTTATGATCCAGACACATTATTAGAAGAAGCCAAGAAATATCTGCAAACGTGTATCAATCTGGCAATTACAATTGAACTTACTGCAGTGGATCTTCATATGATTGATGTAGATATAAATTCTATCAGGTTGGGAGATCTTGTTCCTTGTATTTCGACACAACACGGAATCATGAGTACGTTTGGAGATGTGAGTACGTATTATCTTGTAAGTAAATATGAACTAGATCTTGAGAATCCAACAAATAATAAAATAACTCTTGGAAGAACAATCAGTACATTGACAGACAAACAGGTAAACGATTCTGTAAATTTAAAGGCTCAGATAAGTGAAGTTAGAACAGAAATGTACAACCTTCCAGGATTAAGCCTGGAACCAATCACAAATGAAGTTTTAGAGGGAATCTTAAATTAAAGGAGAAAACAATGGCAGATAATAATTATCTTGATCAAAACGGAGTCTTATATCTCTGGCAGAAGATAGTAGCAAAGATAACGAATATGATCGCAAATAAAGTAGACAAAGTAGATGGCAAAGGATTATCTACAAATGATTATACAACAGCAGAAAAAACAAAGCTCGCAGGAATTGCAGAAGGAGCGAATAAATATACGCACCCTACGACAAGCGGAAACAAACATATTCCATCTGGTGGTAGTGCTGGACAGATCTTAAGATGGGATTCGGATGGTACTGCAGTATGGGGTGCAGATAATAATAATACCACGTATAGCGATATGAAAGGAGCAACCACATCCGCAGCAGGTACACACGGATTGGCACCAGCACCTGCAGCAGGTGCAGCTAATAGGTATTTAAGATCAGACGGAACATGGAGTGTTCCGCCTGATAACAATACGACATACAATGATGCGACGCAATCTTCACATGGGCTTATGACTGCGGCAGATAAAAAGAAGATCGATGAGTTACCAACAAATGCAACGCTATCAAGTACATATGCAAAGAAATCTGAAATCACAGGTGTTTATAAATACAAAGGATCCGTGGCAACAGAAGATAAATTACCAACATCTGGACAAACAACAGGAGATGTTTACGATATTGCAGCAGCATCATCTTATGGAGCTGCAGGGATGAATGTTGCATGGAATGGAAAAGCGTGGGATGCTCTAGGGGAAAAATTTCAGATTGCTGCAATTACAAATACATGGATGGACGCAAATCTTACATAAAGGACGGTGTTTAATGTGGCAAGTTATTTAGATGAAACAGGGCTTTTAAAGCTGTGGAATAAAATAAAAAACTATGTGAGTAATCACACAGGAAACAAAAACAATCCTCACGGAGTCACAAAGTCTCAAGTAGGATTAGGAAGTGTTGAAAATAAATCCAGTGCAACAATCAGAGGAGAAATAACGGCATCAAACGTAAACACAGCGTTAGGTTATACGGCTGCAAAACAGACAGACGCAAATAAGGCGATTACAGGAATTTCTGCGAGCGGAACAACTCTTGTATTGACACAATTAGATGGAACAACAAAATACGTAACGGCAGAGCTTGTAAAGGGACAGATGATCTATTGCTGCAGTAACAGTGAGGATCAGATTTATTGCTGTTAAATGAAAGGAGAAATAATAATGGCATACACAAAGAAAACATGGGTAAAAGGAAATACGCCTTTATCCGCAGAAAATTTTAATCATATGGAGCAGGGAATTGCAGATGCACACACAGATATTGCGCAGCTAAATTCTGACTTAAATAACAGAATAGAATTTACAATTACTAGCATAGATTCAAAATATGCATTCACCGGAAACAGTTATAAACATAATGGAAAAGTATATATAAATGGATATTTCCATTGCAATTCTCCTAGTGTTGGGATTACAACTTGTTTTTTTGTTCCAGAAGGTTTTAGACCTAAAATAAAATGCGGATCGGCTTGCTATACCGATGATGATGTTAATTTTAATAATATTGGTGCTGTTAAAATTGACACAAATGGTGATATAACAATATATTTTCCTACAGTGTACTCAACATGTGTATATACCTCCATAGTATATGATATAGATTAATTTAATTTACGATAAATCATAAAATTAATCCTAACAACACCGTTTGTATCACTGGATAATCCTATGTTTATATTTAAATTTGTATTATCCCATTGTAAAGCAGCACCTGTTACCAGACCTTGATACGCATTCCAATCACCGTTGCAAGCTGCTATATATAACTTTTCGTTATTTATGTCTGATATTTGCATGCCTAATGCTTTTGCAATTTCAGACTGACATCTTTGCCAGTAAATCATTTTGTTGCTTGTTCCAGAAAATACTTTTGATAAAAATGCTCTTTCAGAATTTAGCTGCGGAAGTCTACGAATCCTCCGCAGCGGAAAAGAGTATAATGCACACATAACACACAAAGGAGAATGTATTATGCGTGACAGAATTATAAGCAATGTTTTGATTAAAATGGGTAACAGAATCAAGAAAAAAGAATTACAATTTCTTGAGAACGTGCTAGTGGAAGAGCTTGGAAATGTGCAGATCAAAAGAGAATCGACAGACTTGATTAAATACAATGACAGCTTCGAAAAACTTAAGGACATGTTCTTGGCGACGCTGATCGTAGAAAATAAGTCAAATCGAACAATTAAGCAGTATAATCTGCACCTAACACAATTTGCAGATTACTTTGCCGGTAAAGAAGTAAAAGACATAGATGCAACAGATATTCGAAGTTTTTTATATGCGTATAAACAAAGCAGAGGTATATCGAATTTATCTCTTAACAATAAGCGATCAGCGATATCTTCATTTTTCTCGTGGTTGGTTGATGAAGAATATATTGATAAAGACCCAACAAGAAAAATAAAGAAAATCAAAGTAACAAAGAAAAAGAAGAAGGCATTTACAGCAGACGAGATGGAACGTATGCGTATAGCTTGTACAGACATAAGAGACAGGGCTCTTATAGAAATGCTTGCATGCACAGGTTGTCGTGTGTCGGAGTTAAGTAATATAAGATTGAATGACGTAGATTTTCTGAGAAAGAAAGTACGAATTGTAGGAAAGGGAGATAAAGAGAGAACGGTATTTATTTCAGATACTGCTATGATTTATCTCAACAGATACTTAGAAACAAGGCAAGATAATAATATTGCTCTTTTTACATCTAAGCGATTTCCTTATGATCGATTACAAAAGGATGGCATTGAGCGAGTAGTAAGAGAACTTGGAAGAATGTGTAACGTATATGCCCATCCGCACAAATTTAGTGCTGCTGTGCGTTGTAGGAAGGAGAAATAATATATGATTGATATAACAAAAGTTTTAAACGATATATTGAAAGCTGTTCTGGGAAAGGATGTACGGCAGGCAATTCATGACGGTATTAAAAGAAGCAATGAGATTGCAAACGATTGTGATAAAAGACAGAGTGATCTCGAGAATCAATATGAGCAATTAGTTAAAAACTTTAGCTCTTCATCTCCATCAGATGTAGAAATTGTTGATGCGAGAACAGGACCAGATGGAACTGTATATGGAACTCTCAGAAAACGATTAGAAGATCCAAGATGTTCATAAAGGAGCTGAATATGGAAATCAGAGCAAGACCCACAGCGGTCTTATTTTTGTGCAACAATTGTAATCCAGAAAGGAGCAGATAATGAAAAAAGGGATTATCACAACACTGGTTGTAACAATCTGCATGATGTTAACAGCAACATATGCATTCGCAGCATCATCAAAAACAGAGAAGAAGGAGGTTAAAAAAGAAGTTACAACAACAGAAAAGCAGAAAGAAACAACTACAGCAGAAAAGCCTAAAACAGAAACCAAAGAATCAGAAGAACCTAATATAGAAGAAACAGAAATTTCAACGGAAGAAGAAAGTGATATCGAAAATGCAGAAGAGGTTTCGGACGATCAGGAAGAATCAGATGATTCAGAAGAAGAGATTGATGATGAAGAAATGGATCATTGTAATCACGAATGGGTTCAAACTGGTTATGCTGCTGATCCAGATTTTCAAACAGGTTATGCGATCGAGCAGGAGTGTAAAAAGTGTCATCTATGTAAAGGTATTGAAATTTCCCAAGAAGAATTTGAAGAAGCCACGAAAGAAGACCAAGAGTCTTATGCTGATGAAGGCTGTGAATATGAGGATAGTGAAGATGCAGAGGTAGTTGAATAAAAGAAAGGAAAGTGAGGGCATGAAGAAAATGACAAACAATGTAATTAATACATACAATGTAGTGACCGGGTCAATTGTTGCAGTATTGAGTTATATCTTAGGAGAACACTGGATTTTATTTGTTGCTTTTCTTGCGTTAAACATTGCAGATTGGTTAACAGGGTGGATGAAAGCAAGTATGGCAGGCAAAGAAAATTCTGGAGCAGGTTGGAAAGGTGTTTTAAAAAAATTGGGCTATTGGATTATGATCATGGTTGCATTTGGAGCATCTGCGGTATTTGTAGAAATCGGAAAGGTAATTGGAGTAGATCTTGGAGTTACGACATTGCTTGGATGGTTTGTATTGGCATCGTTACTGATCAATGAAATTAGATCTATTGTAGAGAATTTTGTAGAAGCAGGATTCAATGTACCAGCAGTCCTGGTAAAAGGATTAGAAGTAGCAGACAAAGTAGTAAACAAAGATCAGGAGGAAGAATAATGGTATATAATATTCATGGTGGTCATAATCCAAGTGGCAAGATCGCGTGTGGAGCAAGCGACTTATTAGACGAGAGCAGAGAAGACAGAAAAATCTGTAAAGAAGTCGTAAGGTTATTAAAGAAAAAAGGACATAAGGCATATAATTGTACAGTCAGCAACGGAACTAGTCAGACGGACGTTCTCAGAAAGATCTGTACTAAGTGCAACAAAAGACAAGCAGCATTAGATGTTTCGATTCATCTTAATTCTGGTCGAAACGATCACAAAGGAGACAAGAAAATTGCAGGTACAGAAATCTGGTGCACTCAGAGTGTAGGGATTAAGAAAACTGTTGGAAACAGAATCTTAGCAAACATGAAAAAGCTAGGATTTACAAACAGAGGAATTAAAACAACAGGAAATCTGTATTATCTTAATCATACGATCAATAAAGCAATCCTAATCGAGGTATGTTTCGTTGATGATCGAGATGATTACAATCTTTACAAAAAACTTGGATACAAGAAGATTGCAAAAGCGATCGCAGACGGAATCGCGGGATAATGATTTGACCAGGGAGAAATCCCTGGTCTTTTTTATTGCAAAAATAAACCAAAAAAGTTTAAAGAAACATTTGACAATAAGCCAAAAAAAAGTTTATTGTAAAGACGGTAAAAATATAGAATTATTCTGTTACTAATTTGTTACTAAATACAGTGATTTAGAGATAGTTTACATATATTAAAATATTCAACAAACCGCTTAAATGCGATGTTTTTGATATTTATTATTTATTTAAATTTATATGGATATAAAACTGCAACATATTTTGATGAAAAATTGTTTAATATAGGCGCACAACTGGCAGATAATCATAGCAATCTATATGATTATTGTAAGAGCACAAATCAAAGTTCTTGTTATCAGTCAATGACTGGAAGAAAAGCCACATTTCTGGAATATTTTTACCCTAATCCATTGGAATTTGCGGAAAATGCTAGAAATTACGAGTGCCCAAAAGGAAATGCAATAAGCTTTATGTATTATCCAACAGGAGAAGAAAATGATGATTATTGGATTATGGAGGGGTTTGTAAATAAAGAATTATTGGCAGATTGGAAGGCTGTTGCATATACAGAAAGAGAAAAAGAGTTATTGGAAAATTCTAGAAAATATTATACAAACTCAGTAAACACAGTTAATTCTATGAAATCATATTATGAGATTAAACCTTCTTACGATTCAATTAAGAATATAGAAGGTGGAAAGTTAAGTAAAGAAGTTGCAAAAGGAGCAGTTGATTATTTAAATGCAATTCGTGTGGGAGCTGGACTAAATCCATTGGAATATTCAGAACAATTGTCTATGGATGCACAGTGCAAATCTACGTACACGGTATATTTGGCAAAAAATAATATAAAAAATTCATCACCTCATAATCCACCAAAGGTAGAGGGATTAAGCGATGAATATTATTCAAAATGTCAAAGTGGCAATGGAGAAAATTTATACTCATGTGGAATAATAAGTACGAGTATCATAGACAGTATTAGTAGTGCATTAGATGATAGTCAAGGGACAGGACAATATTATAATAGAGGTCATAGATATAATCTGTTAAATCCTGAATGGAAATATATTGGAGTAGGAAATACGTTGCAACAAGCATGTCATAAATTGTCAGGAACGCAGAGTTCTAATGTAGATGTTGTTGCATGGCCACCAAAAGGAATTACTATTTCAGAAAGTGGATTTTCGCCATCAGGAATGTGGACATGTCAGTTTTATAATAAGTTAAAACCGACAGCTGATACTACAATAACGATTGAATGTCTCAATAGCAATAAGAAATGGAAGATTGATCCGAATAATCTTTTAGAAAATCAAAATTATGAAAGAAGTGGGGATCTTATTTCCTATAGCGATGATTCTATTGTTTTTAAAATAGGAGGAGTTTATCAAATAACATATGATCATCTTACAGATGCAAATGGGAATGAAACAAGTTATTCTTATAGAACAGTGTATAAAAAAGCTTATATTGGATCAGAAGAGGAGAAAGTACCACAATCTATAAAATTAGATAAAACATCAGAAAAAGTTTTGCTTGGTACAACGAGTAAGTTGATTGCCAAAGTAAGCCCAGATAATATAAAGAATAAAAGAATTTATTTTGCAAGTAATAACAAAGAAGTGGCTACTGTAAATGAATGTGGTGAGATTACAGCCCATTCGTTAGGAACAGCTGATATAACAGCTACAAGTGAAAATGGAAATATAACAGCTACATGCAAAATAATAGTAGTAAAAACTTTAGATCAGACAGATGATCAGCCAGAAAAGGAACCAACAAAGGAACCAGAAAAGGAACCAACTGGAGCAATAACAAATGGAAATGTTAATAATAGTAATAACAAGTCTGATTTATCACAAGGACATAAAACAAATAACAGCAAAAAAGAAAATATAACCATTAGTAAAGCAAAAATTAAAAGTGCGAAAAAGAAAAAATCCTCAAAGTCCTTAACAATAATATTATCAAAAGCAGTACCTAAGGTAACTGGTTATCAAATAAAAATATATTCATCCAAAAAGAAAGCTAAGAAGAATAAGGGTGCTATTTGGACAAAGGTTGTACAGACAAATTCCAAGAAAATAGTTATTAAAAATAAAAAATTAAAAAACAAAAAAACACTTTATATTCAGATACGTGCTTATAAGAGAATCAATAGAAAGAATAAATATAGTACGTGGTCAGAGATTAAGAAAGTAATTGTTAATTAGTAATGATTTCAGTGAATCATTACGAGTGTTGCTTCTTTCAAGCTAAAATAAAGACAGAAAATAATAACTCATGCGATGGAATATTTAATGTACACGGACATTCCGGTAATTAAGATTGCGATGAATAATGGATTTGCTTCAGTTGCAGCATTTAATAAAGTATTTAAAGAAACATATCAAGAAACACCATCTGCATATCGAAAGAAAAAGAAAGAAACAGTAGACAATCAGGAAAGTATGTTGGAGAATTATATATTGCAATAAGGATGAAAATGATAAAATCCCTCATGTATGATATTAATAAGAAGTTTCATATATCATACATGGGGGATTTTTAATGTGTATTGCTTTTAAGATAGTTTCTATGCTTTAAAATTTAGAAACAATTTTTGATGATATCTTCGTCAAGACCATTTTTACAAGTGATATTTCCTATCACAAAATATAAGATTCCACCAGCAAGAAGTCCCCATACAACAGCATTGATTCCAGCAATCTGGACGTTATAATAACAAAATACATAAGTGATCGCAGCACCGAGAGAACTAAAGACTGCTGCCTGTTTTGTTCCTTCCTTCCAGAATAATCCTCCGACCAAAGGCCAGAAAAAACTGCATTCCAGACCACCTAAGGCAAATAGATTCAGAAAGAAAATGATATCAGGTGGATTGATCGTAAGTAAGATAACGATCACACCAAATGCGAACGTAACGAGCGTGCTCATTTTCCCAACATTTTTGTTATAAGACTGAATTTTCACAGGATCATCTTTGACAACATAGTTACGCCATAGATCTTTCACGATCGCTGCAGAAGCAAGAATCAAAAGAGAATCAGCGGTAGACATAACAGCAGCCATAGGAGCAGCTAGGAAAGTTCCTGCAAGTCCGACTGGCATGATCTTCTGAACGATGTATGGGATAAAGTAATCAGACGTTGGAAGGTTCTTAGTATCTACCAGTGCACCGGCCCATGTACCAGCCATATGCATACCAACGATGATAAAACTGCAGGTAACAGCACCGATCCACATCGCAGAATGAAGACTCTTTGTATTTTTAAATCCCATAGAACGAACGGCTGTCTGAGGAAGTCCAAGTGTACCAAATCCTACAAGAATCCAGAAACTAAGTAGCGTACCGGGACTGTACTTTGAAAATAGATCATCATATACTCCAGGCAGATTCTGTGCAAGTCCGGCATCAATACCAACAAGTCCGCCGCCAGCTTTTAATACAAAGAATAAAAGTAAAAATGTACCGACACACATGATAATTCCCTGAATCGTATCTGTGATCGCAACAGCGCTGAAACCACCAAAAGATGTATAAATGATAACAACTGCTCCAAAGATCAATAAAGAAACAACATGATCAAGTCCAGTGATAGAAGAGATCAAAGTTGCTCCGCCAGTAAATTGTCCGATCATCTGTGCCATGAAGAAGGCAACCATAAGTAAGCTGGTTACAATAACTAAAACATCACTTTTATAACGAGCCTTTAAATAACCTACAACAGTAACGGCACCAGTTCTTCTGGAAACTAAAGCAAGTTTGTTACCAAGGACACCTAGTACCAGAAATGTGATCGGAACTTGAACTGTAGCGATCCATGCCTGTGCATATCCATAAGTAAGACCAGCAGCTCCTGGACCAGAAATAAAGGAACTTACAGAAGTATAAGTTGCCATGGTTGTCATTGCCAGAAGAAGTCCGTTCATATTTCTTCCACCGATGAAGAATTTTTTCTCGGAGGATGTATGCTGTTTTTTATTCTGACGGTTACTGAAAATGATACCGATCGCAGCATTTAAGGCGAGGTAAACAATAAAAATTGCAAGAATGATTTTCTGATTTGCTGACATTTATTCTTCTCCCTCCTCTTCATCGTCATATTCAAAATTAATAAATACATGTTTTAATAGGTACCAGACACCGATCAAAGAAAGTATGATCGTTCCGAATGTTGACACACTAAACCATGCGGGCATACCTAGAAAATAAAGACCAGTACCATTTAACAAAAACGCACTAGCAATATGCCAAGCACAGCAGATCAATACAACGATCAGTGTTCCACGGATCTCACGCATACACTGTTCATGTTTCTCCTGTCTTGTTAATTTTTTCATATTATATGATCTCCTTTAATAAAAGGTCAGATTCGCAAAGGATATCTGCCAAAAGTATTATCTTACAAATATGGAAGAAAATCAATTATTCTTAACATTTTAAAGAGATAAGATCAAAAAGAATGTTATAAAATAGTTTGAATAACATATTCATCTTTGGTATAATAAATCATATCAGTATGCAGAAATACAGGAGGCTTTTACTATGGAGAATAAAAGTAGTTACCAGATAAACGAGCAGGGAGTGCTCGGGGAAGTGAAAATTGCAGATGATGTGATCGCAGTGATCGCAGGAATCGCAGCAACTGAAGTGACAGGAGTTGCCAGAATGTGTGGGAATATCACGAATGAACTGGTAAGTAAACTTGGAGTGAATAATCTGTCCAAGGGAGTCAAAGTTGTCGTAGAGAATCATCATGTAAGAGTCAATCTTGCATTAGAACTTGACTATGGAGTTAGTATTCCAGAGATTTCTAAGAAAGTTCAAGATCGTGTGAAAGCAGCAATCGAGAACATGACAGGATTAAAGGTCAGAGAAGTTAACGTCCGTGTCACAGGCGTTGCAGCAGAAGAAGAGTAAGAAAGAATATAAAGCAAAGTCAGACGGGACTGATCGCAGTTCCGTCTTTGTATCGCAGAAAGGAACCCTAATGAAAAGAAGTGAGGTAAGAGAACATATTTTCAGAATTTTATTTTGTGTAGAATTTTGTGAGAAAGAAGAATTTGAAGATCAGGTTGAATTATATTTTCATGGACATGAAAATATCAATGAGAAGACACAGAAAGAAATTACAGAGAAAACAGAGAATCTGATCGAACATTTAGATGAAATCGATGAACAGATTTCTGCACATACGAATGCATGGAATTTAGAGAGACTTGGAAAAGCTGAATTATCTATTTTAAGACTTGCAACCTATGAAATCTTATTAGATGAACAGGTGCCAAGAAAAGTAGCAATCAATGAGGCAGTAGAACTTGCAAAGAAATACTGCAATGAAAAGGCAGCACCATTTATCAATGGTGTCTTAAGTAAGATTGGACAGGATATGGATGAAGAGTAAAGTTTTTTCTGTAACACAGATTAATACTTATATCAAACGAATGTTTCAAAGTGATTATGCCTTAAGGAGGATTTCAATCAAGGGACAGGTGTCAAACTGTAAGTATCATTCTTCTGGGCATATTTATTTTTCATTGAAAGATGAAGAAAGCCAGATTTCTTGTGTGATGTTTGCGAGTGTAAGATATAATGGATTGCAGTTTGAATTAGAAGATGGACAGGAAGTCATTGTGGATGGAAATGTCAGTGTCTATGAGCGTGGCGGAAGTTATCAGCTATATGCACAGGAGATTCGTTTAAATGGAATCGGAGAATTATATGTTGCATATGAGATGTTAAAACAGAAGCTTTATGAAGAAGGATTGTTTGACCACGAGATCAAGAAGCCGATTCCAAAGAATCCAAAGAAGATCGGTGTGGTAACGGCAAGAACAGGAGCAGCAATTCATGATATCATTAGTACAGCAAAGCGTAGGAATCCGTATGTACAGTTAGTATTATATCCTGCTAAAGTACAGGGAGAAGGTGCATCTGATACGATCGTATCTGGAATTCGCACTCTGGACCAGTATGGAGTTGATACCATTATCATCGGAAGAGGTGGAGGCTCGATCGAGGACTTGTGGGCATTTAATGAAGAGAATGTCGCAAGAGCGATCTACGAAGCAAAGACACCGATCATTTCTGGAACAGGGCATGAGGTGGATACTACCATTGCGGATTATGCGGCAGATCTTCGCGCGGCAACACCGACAGCAGCCTGTGAACTTGCAGTTCCAGATATCACAGAAGTGATGGAAGGAATCGCAAACAGAGAATATACAATGGCTGCGTTGTTAAAACAGATCATCCGGCGTTATCAGATGAAATTGCAGAAGTATCAGATTACCATTGCAAATTATGATCCACGATTTCAACTTCAGGAACAGAAGATGCGTTTGTCAGAATTAGAAGAACAGATTCAGCAAGTGATGAAGAATAAGATGACAGGGTATAAGCACAAACTGGAATTGTACGCAAAAGAACTTCATGGGTTATCACCAACAGCGAAATTGATCAATGGATTTGGATATTTAGAAGATCAGAATGGTGAGCCAGTTACAAGCGTTCACAAAGTGAAAGAGGGAGATCAGATTTCCTTAACGATTTCAGATGGAACGATCCTTGCAATGGCAAAACAGATCAGAACAATGGATGAAAAAGGGAAGTAAGAAAGAGGAAGTTTATTATGGCAAAGAAGAAATTTGATATTGATCAGGGTTTTCATCAGTTAGATGAAATTCTTACAAAGCTTTCCAGTGAAGAAATCAAACTTCCAGAGGCTGTCAAACTATATACTGAAGGAGTAAATCTTGTGAAACAGTGTAAGGATTCTCTGGATAAAGTAGAAAAAGAATTGATCGTATTAGAAGAGAATGGGGAAGAACATGAACTTTAAGGATGAGATGAAACAAAAGGTTGCACAGATTGAAATTATTTTAGATGAATATCTGCCAGCACAGGAAGGGTTACAAAAAACAGTTTTAACTGCAATGAACACAACCGTTAAGGCGGGAGGAAAGCGTCTTCGTCCAATGCTGATCAACGAGACATATCAGATGTTTGGCGGAAAGGGAGATATTGTAAAGCCATTTATGGCAGCGATTGAAATGATCCATACGTATTCTCTGATTCATGATGATCTTCCAGCACTTGACAATGATGATTACAGAAGAGGTCAGAAAACATGTCATATCGTTTATGGAGAAGATATGGCGATCCTTGCAGGAGATGCACTTCTTAATTATGCGTATGAAGTTGCAACGAAAGCATTTGATCTTGCGGAGAAAGACCAGATCATGAATGTAGTTGAAGCGATCAAGATTCTCGCCAGCAAACCTGGAATCTATGGAATGATCGGTGGGCAGGTTGCAGATGTTGAACTGGAAGGTACACCGCTTAGTATGGAGCAGATTTTATTTATTCATAAGAATAAGACGTCTGCATTGATCGAAGCATGTATGATGATCGGAGCAGTTCTTGCAGGAGCATCCAAAGAAGATGTTCTGAAGATGGAAGAATGTGGAGAATATATCGGACTTGCGTTTCAGATTCAAGACGATATTCTGGATCTTACAGGAGATGAAGAAGAGATTGGGAAACCGGTTGGAAGTGATGAAAAGAATCACAAAACAACTTATGTGACATTAAAAGGATTAGAACGTTCACAAAGAGATGTAGAAGATATTTCAAAGAAAGCAATTGATATTTTAGAAAAATATGATAAGGGAGATTGTTATCTTACAAATCTTACAAGATTTTTGATCCATCGAACACACTAAGGCAGAGAGGAAGAGGGAGCATTATGCTAGAGTATATTAATGATCCGAATGATATTAAACAGATTCAGCCAGAGGACTATAAACTTCTGGCGAAAGATATACGTCGTTTTCTATTAAGAAATGTCAGTCGCACAGGGGGGCATCTGGCATCGAATCTTGGAATTGTAGAACTAACGATGGCGCTGCATCTTGTTTTGGATTTTCCAAAAGACCAGCTGATCTTTGATGTAGGACATCAGTCTTATGTGCACAAGATCTTAACAGGAAGAAAGAATGGATTTGAGAATCTGAGGCAATTTCATGGGATGAGTGGATTCCCGAAGAGAAAAGAAAGCGATTGTGATGCGTTTCACAGTGGACACAGCTCCATGTCGTTATCAGCAGCGCTTGGGATGGTTACAGCAAGAGATATCAATCATACGGATGAGACGATTGTTGCGGTAATCGGAGATGGTGCGTTGTCTGGCGGAATGGCATATGAAGCATTAAATAATATGGCAAGACTACGCAAGGAGAAGAAGAATCTGATCATTATCCTGAACGATAACAAGATGTCTATTGCGGAGAATGTCGGTGGAATGTCTGCGTATTTGAATAAAGTACGAACAAGAAAAGAATATGTGGAATTTAAAGGAAATGTGGAACAATCCTTATTAAGAATTCCGGGAATCGGGAAGGAATTAACAACAATTCTTAAGAAATCAAAAGATTCGATCAAACAATTATTTGTTCCGGGAATGTATTTTGAAGATATGGGGATCACGTATATTGGACCTATTGACGGGCATAATGTTCCCTTGATGGTAGACACGTTAAATAGAGCGAAACAATTAGATGAGCCGATCATTATTCACGTGGTAACGAAGAAAGGAAAAGGATATCGTCCTGCGGAGCAGAATCCAGCCAAATTTCACGGAATCAGTCCATTTTCCTTAAAGACAGGGGAAGTTTTAAAGAAATCGGACAATCCATCGAACACAGCGGTATTTTCAGATACACTGATCAAAGAGGCGAAGAAAGATAAGAAGATTGTTGCGGTAACTGCCGCAATGCCGGATGGAACAGGTCTTGGAAAGTTTAAAAATCATTTTCCAGATCGTTTCTTTGATGTAGGGATTGCCGAACAACATGCAGTTACATTTTGTGCCGGAATGGCATCAAGAGGTCTAAAGCCTGTATTTGCAGTGTATTCAACATTTCTACAAAGAGGTTTTGATCAGATCTTACATGATGTGGCAATCGGGAATTATCCAGTTATATTTGGATTGGACCGCTCAGGACTTGTTGGAGCGGATGGAGAAACTCATCAAGGTATTTTTGATATTCCGTATTTATCTATCATTCCAAATGTGACGGTGATGGCTCCGATCAATGGAAGGGAATTATCTGAGATGCTAAAACATACGCTCCATCATGCAAAAGGACCAACCGCGATCAAATATTCCAGAGGAGAAGCAAGCTCTTTGTATGAAGATCAATTTGAAGAGTTACACTATGGAAAAGGCCAGATACTTAAAGAAGGAAAGGAAGCTGTGATCATTGCAGTTGGAAATATCTTTGAAGAGGCAGATAAGGCGGAAAAGATCCTTAAAGAAGAAGGATATGAGATTGGTTTAGTTAATCCAAGATATATCAAACCATTTGATCAGGAGTTGATCATGAAACTGTCACAGACCTATGATAAGATCATGATCGCAGAAGAAGGCGTATTAAACGGTGGATTTGGAATGATGGTGAATGAATTTCTGAGTGAGCATGATTACAAAGGTGAAGTCAGATGCCTTGGAATAGATGACCAGTTTGTGGAACATGGTTCTGTAAGTGAGTTAAGAAGAATGTTGAAGATTGATGGAGAAAGTATTGCAGACTCCATCAGACAATGGATGAAGGAATAGAAAAATGAAGAAAGAACGTTTAGATGTACTGCTTGTCAAGAAAGGGCTTGCGTCTTCCAGAGAAAAAGCAAAAGCGATCATTATGTCAGGAATCGTTTTTGTAGATGGACAGAGAGAGGATAAAGCAGGATCAACTTTTGATGAAAAGCAGGAGATCATTGTAAAGGGAAAAACTTTAAAATATGTCAGTCGAGGTGGATTAAAGCTTGAGAAGGCTATGAAGAACTTTGATATTGTATTAAAAGACAAAGTCTGCATGGATGTTGGAGCATCTACAGGTGGATTTACAGACTGTATGTTGCAAAATGGTGCAGTGAAAGTATATTCAGTTGATGTCGGGCATGGACAGTTGGACTGGAAACTAAGAAACGATGAGAGAGTTGTTTGTATGGAACGTACGAATATGCGTTATATGACGGAAGACGATATCGATGAAAAGGCATCGTTTGTATCTATTGATGTTTCTTTTATTTCACTGACAAAGATTCTTCCAGCGGTATATCGAATTTTGAATACGGGAGGAGAAGTTGTTGCACTGATCAAACCGCAGTTTGAAGCAGGAAGAGAAAAAGTTGGAAAGAAAGGTGTTGTACGAGATCCAAAAGTTCATGAAGAAGTCATTGAGAAGATCTGTGATTTCGCATCTACGAACGGGTTTGAATTATTACACCTTGATTATTCTCCGATCAAAGGTCCAGAGGGAAATATCGAGTATTTATTACATATGAGAAAAACAGAGACAATGGAGAATGGACATACAATGACAGATCAGATCAAGGAAGTGGTGGATGCATCACATGCGGATCTGGCAAAGAATAAGGAATAACATGAAGAATTTTTTGATTTTAACGAACGAGAAAAAAGATCCAGGACTGCGTATTTCCAAAAAGATCCAGGATTATATTGAAAAACAAGGTGGAATCAGCCAGAGAATGTGTGATTTTACAAGACATGTTCAAAAAGATATGAACTGCATCACAAAAGACACAGAGTGTGTGATCGTTTTAGGTGGAGATGGGACGATGCTTCATGCGGCAAGATTGATCGTAGATCATGATATTCCGATGGTTGGAGTAAATCTCGGTACCTTAGGATTCTTAACAGAGATTGAGTTATCTAAACTTTATGACGGATTGGACGGATTGTTAAATGATACTTTCCAGATCGAGGAGAGAATGATGTTAGATGGGCGCGTAATCCATGCGGATCATGAGACAGATCATCTTCCAGCACTCAATGACGTCGTGATCGCAAGAAGTGGTTTTTCAAGAATCATCTCGTTTCGTATTATGGTCAATGGCAAATTGTTAGATGTATATGAAGCAGATGGGATTATTGTTTCGACGCCGACAGGATCTACAGGATATAATTTATCAGCAGGCGGGCCGGTAGTGAATCCAAAAGCAAATGTTATTTTGATCACTCCGATCTGTCCACATTCGCTGCAGTCAAACAGTCTTGTTCTTTCTCCAGAAGATGAGATTGATATTTATATTGAGAACGTGAGAGAATCTCAGTTAGAGGAAGCCTACGTTACCTTTGATGGTCAGGTTGCGAGAAAACTTCAGCCAGGAGATGTTCTTCAGGTGCGTAAATCAAAGAAGATCGCAAGGATCATTAAAGTGAAAGGAGACAGCTTTTACAGAATCCTTCGAATCAAAGTTGGAGGTCAGAATGAAGAAAAATAGGCAGGAAGCGATCATTGAATTGATCCAGCAATATCCAATTGAGACACAGGAAGAGTTGTTGTCAAGATTAAATCAGATTGGCTTTAAGACAACGCAGGCAACGATTTCAAGAGATATCAGAGAACTGGCATTGATCAAGAAACCGGATGCAGATGGGAAGCAGATTTATTGTCTGATCGATCAGGAAGATGAGACATCAAGAAAGTATCAGAGGATTTTAGCAGAAGCGATCATTTCCATGGAACTAGCAGAGAATATGCTGGTTGTAAAAACCGTATCGGGAATGGCAATGGCGTCTGCTGCTGCACTTGATTCTTTAAACATCATTGGAATGGTTGGTACGATCGCGGGAGATGATACGATCATGTGTGTTATGAAAGATAAGAATATTGGAAGAACTGCAATTGCTGAGATCGATCATATGATCAAAAAATTAAAAGAATAAATATACAGAGAGGAAATCTATGCTTCAGAATTTACATGTAAAGAATCTTGCGTTGATCGATGAAGTGGAAATTACATTTGATGAACATTTGAATATACTGACTGGAGAAACCGGTGCAGGAAAATCTGTCTTGATAGGTTCTATAGAAAGTGCACTTGGGAAAAAAATATCAAAAGATATGATCCGACCGGGAGCAAAAGAAGCAGTCATTGAACTGCTTTTTTGGATTGAAGATCAAAAGCTGATCAAAGAAATCGAAGCTCTGGATCTGGAAGTAGAAGACGGTCAGATCTTCATCAAACGTGTGATCAACGAGAAGAGAAGTATTAATAAGATTAATGATAGTACGGTGACACTCAATACGTTAAGAGAAGTTTCCAGACGTTTATTTGATCTGCATGGTCAGCAAGAACATCAAGTACTGTTAAAAGAGAAAAATCATTTAAGTATGATGGATCATTTTTTACCTGAAAACGCAAGATATTCCTTAGAACAGTGCAAAAATCTTGCAGGAGAATATCACGAGATTTCAACAAAGATAAAAGAAATATCAATAGATGACCAGCAAAGATTAAGAGAGATGGACTTCTTAAAACATGAGATTTCAGAGATTGAGAATGCCAATCTTGTCAAAGGAGAAGACGAGGAATTAGAAACGGTATATCAAAAGATCGTCCATAGCCGAGATATCATTATTTCTTGTCAGGCAGCACGTATGCTGACGGGATATGAGGAAGAAACATCGATTGGCAATCAGTTAAGTGAAAGCATAAGAAGAATGCAGGAGATCAGTCATTTAGATCCTCAGATCTCAGAATTTTATGAACAACTGTTGTCAGTGGAAGATCTGTTAAATGGTTTTCATCAGGAATTGACGACATATATGGAGAATATGGAATTTGATGAGCAGACGTATCAGGAAGTGGAAGAACGTCTGAATGTCATTAATTCTTTAAAAGACAAATATGGTCCATCGATTGAAGATGTTACAGCATATGGACAAAAGGCAGAAAAACGATATAATATGTTGTGTGATGTAGAACATGAGATTGAAATATTAAAGAATGAACAGGAACGCATCAGGGAACGATATCTTAAGGAAGCAAAGAATCTGTCAGAACAAAGATGTAAGGTAGCAAAGACACTTGGAAGCAATATCACAAAAGCATTAGAAGATCTGAACTTTTTAGATGTCAGATTTGAAATCGAAGTTACGAAAAAAGACCAGATTTCAGCAGATGGAATGGATCAGATCCGTTTTATGATATCGACCAACCCAGGTCTTCCAATGCGTCCGGTACAAGAAGTAGCATCTGGTGGTGAATTATCAAGAATCATGCTTGCACTCAAATCAGTAGCAGCACAGGCAGATGGAGTAGATACGTTGATCTTTGACGAAATTGATACTGGGATCAGTGGGGAAACTGCCAATCGTGTAGCTAAAAAGATGGCAGTGATCTCAAAGGATCATCAGGTGATCGCGATCACACATCTTCCACAGATCGCAGCGATGGCAGATAGTCATTACTTTATTAGAAAACAAACCGATCAGAAGAATACGCAGACAATGATCCGAAAATTAAATGAATCAGAATCGTTAAAAGAGATTTCAAGAATGATCAGTGGGGATCAATGGAGTGAAACGTCTATGGAACATGCAAAAGAAATGAAATCTTTGGCAGATGAAACAAAATTATACTGAGTATGTAAGCGGTGATCTTCATATAATAAAAAGGATATATCAATGACGATATGTCCTTTTTTAGGAGGAAAAATATGAAAAAATACACTTACCGCAAATTTTTAATTCTACTTTTTATGATCAATTTAATCGCAATAACTGCAGTTTATATAAAATACTGCAATGCAAGACTTCCAGATACGATTCATATCAACAAGAGCGAAACAGTCTCTCTTTGTTATGATGTACCAGTCAGTGCAACGATCGATCATCAAACGATACGATTAAATCAGCCCATTGTATTCAAACAATGTCACATGGGTCAGTATGAAATGAAAACCAATTTATTTGGCGCGATTCCATTAAAGAAGATTAAAGTGAAGGTCGTAGATGACCAAAAGATCACGCCAAGCGGTGAAGTGATCGGTGTCTATGTAGAAACAGATGGATTGTTTGTGCTTGATACGGATCAGTTTACCGGAGAAAACAGCATGGAATATGCACCGAGTAAAAATAAATTATATCGTGGAGATTATATCAAAAAGATTGATGGAAAAGATATTGTATCAAAAAAACAATTCATCGAAAAAATCAATCAAAGTCAAGGAGAATCTGTGATATTAACAGTCCAAAGAAAGGCAAAGATGATGCAGATCAAGATCAAGCCAGAACGTTCAAAGACGGATCACATGTATAAAATTGGAACATGGATCAGGGATAACACGCAAGGAATCGGTACGATGACTTATGTAAAAGGTACGTCATTTGGAGGGTTGGGACACGGTATTTATGATATGGATACAGGCACACTTTTAAAGATCAAAGGTGGTCTTTTGCTGGATCCACAGATTTATTCCATTAAAAAAGGAAAATCAGGAACGCCGGGAGAGATTGTTGGAAGTATTGAATACAAGGAAGAGAATATTTTAGGTTCCATCAAAAAAAATACGGAAAAAGGAATTTATGGAACAATACCAAAGAAACAACAAAAAGCATACAAGATAGGATATCGTCAAGATATCAAACCAGGGAAAGCTTATATTCTCTCCAATGTAAGCGGTACTATGAAACAATATGAGATCCAGATTAATAAGATCGTGCCATCCGACAAGGATGTGTTAAAAAGTATGGAGATTGAAGTGACAGACAAAGAATTATTAAAACTTACCAACGGGATCATACAGGGAATGAGTGGCAGTCCAATCTTGCAGAATGGGAAACTTATTGGTGCTGTTACACATGTTTTTGTAAATGACCCGATGAAAGGGTATGCTATTCTTATGGAAACAATGCTCTATGAGATGGAAAATTAGAGCAAAGGGAAATGGAAGCTGTTTTTAAAATATAAGTTTGCTACAATAGAAAAAAGGGAGCTTCCTGTATAATAAAAATGTGGATGTTGAAAATT
>UMIM01038537.1_pt1 | contig 64918 bp, 50 predicted proteins | sample 1965831 | NCBI WGS metagenome assembly UMIM01 (sample SAMEA4836125, study PRJEB28245) | human gut metagenome | biome: gut microbiome; material: fecal sample | place: Denmark | collected 2008 | reverse complement strand
GACGAGGAGAACGTGCTGCTGACCCTGTTTGCCAAAAAGCACTCCAACGGCAAGCTGGTGACCAAGGTCAACCGTCTGGAATTTGACGATATTCTGGCCGGGCTGGATCTGGGCAGCGTGGTCTACCCCAAGTACATGACCTGTGACTACATCGTGCAGTACGTCCGCGCCCTGCAAAACGAGGCAGGCAACAACATCAAGACTCTGTACCGCATACTGGATGACCGCGTGGAGGCACTGGAATTTACAGTGCACGAGGAGAGCGCCGCTACCGGTGTGCCCCTGAGCCAGCTGCACCTGAAAAAGAACCTGCTGCTGTGCTGCATTACCCGCGGCAGCAAGATTTTGATCCCCCGCGGCGGCGACCAGATCCAAGTGGGCGACAACGTCATCGTGGTCACGCTGGAGCATGGTCTGCACGATCTGCGCGATATCGTGGAGCACTGACGGAGGCGGACTATGAATTATGCGATCGTTTTCCGTCTGCTGGGCTATGTGCTGATGATCGAGGGCGCGTTGCTGCTGCTGCCAGCCGCCGCCAGCTTAGTGTATGGCGAGTGGATGGTGCTGGGCGTGTTTCTGCTCACAGCTGCCGTCAGCGCTGGCATCGGCTACGTCCTGCACACCATTAAACCCCGCAGTAAGGTGTTCTATATGCGCGAAGGCTTTGCGGCTACCTCGCTGTGCTGGGTGTTCATCTCGGTGATGGGCGCGGTGCCCTTTGTGCTCACCGGCTGCATCCCGAACCCCGTGGATGCTCTGTTTGAGACAGTCTCCGGCTTTACCACCACCGGTGCCAGCATTCTGCCCGCCGTGGAGGGGCTGCCCAACGGCATTCTGTTCTGGCGCAGCTTCACCCACTGGATCGGCGGCATGGGTGTTCTGGTGTTTCTGCTCTCGCTGCTGCCGCTGACTGGCGGCTCTCACGTCAACCTGATGAAAGCCGAAAGCCCCGGCCCGCAGGTGGACAAGCTTGTGCCTAAGGTGCAGTCCACCGCTAAGATCCTGTACGGCATCTACTTTGCCCTTACCGTGCTGGAGCTGGTGTTCCTGCTGATTGGCCGAATGCCCCTGTTCGAAGCCATGCTCACTGCCTTTGGTACGGCGGGTACCGGCGGCTTCGGCTTCCGCAACGACAGCTTTGCCAGCTTTTCGCCCTACATCCAGTGGGTCGTGACCATTTTCATGATCCTGTTCGGCGTCAACTTCAACGCCTACTTCCTGCTGCTCATGCGCAAGTTCCGCCGCGCTGCTGCCAGCGAGGAGGTGCGGGGCTACTTTGTGGTCATCGTCGTGGCAGTGGGTATCATCACTGCCAATATTTATAGTATGTACAACAGCTTTGGCGAGGCGCTGCGGCAGGCCGCTTTTCAGGTGGGCTCCATCATCACCACCACCGGCTTTTCCAGCTGCGATTTTGACCTGTGGCCGACCCTCTCTAAAGAGATTCTGGTCATGCTCATGTTCATTGGCGCTTGCGCGGGCAGCACCGGCGGCGGCATCAAGGTGAGCCGTTTCCTCATTCTGGGTAAGACCCTGGCCAAGGAGCTCAAGACCGCCCTGCACCCGCAGGTGGTAGCGCCCGCCCGCATGGACGGCAAGCTGTTGAACCACGAGACCATCCGCACCACCAACGTGTTTGTGGCGGCCTATATCTTTATCTTTGCGGCCTCCTTCTTCCTCATCAGCCTGAACGGCTTTGATATGGTGACGAACTTTACCGCCGTGGCTGCTACCCTGAACAACATCGGCCCGGGCTTGGAAATGGCAGGCCCAATGCAGAACTTCGGCTGCTTTGCAGACCCCGCAAAGCTGGTGCTCATCTTCGATATGTTGGCCGGCCGTCTGGAGATCTTCCCCATGCTGGTGCTGTTTATGCCGGATACATGGCGGCGGTTCTAAGCCTTTTTTGGGTACGGGACAAGCATAAAAATATTATTTCGGAACACCGGAGTCTCTATGGACGCTCCGGTGTTCTTTTTTGTGAAAGAAGCTGCAAAGGCAGGTGGCAACGGTTAGAAATTCCTTGCGTTCAGCGCCGCATTGCAGTATGATTATAATATCAATTATCTGACCCTTACCCCTGAGCAGGCAGAACCTTTTTTACAAACGAAATCGTTCTGCATGATAAAGAAGAGAGCAAAAACAATAAAATATACAGGAGGAAATTATTATGGGTTTGATCAAAGCAGGTATGGGCGCACTGGGCGGAACTCTTGCAGACCAGTGGAAGGAATTTTTCTATTGCGATGCGCTGGATAAGGATGTGCTGATGGTCAAGGGTCAGAAGCGCACCTCCCGCCGCAGCTCCAACAACGGCGAGGACAACATCATCACCAACGGCAGCGGCATTGCTGTGGCAGACGGACAGTGCATGCTCATCGTGGAGCAGGGCCGCGTGGTGGAGGTGTGCGCCGAACCGGGCGAGTATACCTTCAATTCCTCCACCGAGCCCAGCGTGTTCACCGGCAACTTCGGCGATAGTCTGGCAGCTACCTTCCAGACCGTGGCCAAGCGCTTTACCTACGGCGGCGACACCGGCAAGGATCAGCGGGTGTACTACATCAACACCAAGGAGCTGGGCGAGATCCTGTACGGCACCGCAACGCCCATCCCCTTCCGCGTAGTGGTCAGCGAGGAGCGAGGCTACAAGCTCTCGGTGAATATCCGCTGCAACGGCAGCTTTACTTACCGCATCTGCGACCCGCTGTTGTTCTACACCAACGTGTGCAGCAACGTCTCCACCCAGTACGATGCCTCGGAGCTGGCTCCTCGGCTGAAGAGTGAGCTGATGAACGCTTTGCAGCCGGCGCTGGCCACCCTTTCGGCCAACAAGGTGCAGTATTACGAGATCCCCGCCCACACGCTGGAGATCTCGGACGCCCTGAACGAGCAGCTGTCCAATATCTGGCGCAAGAAGCGCGGCATCGAGGTGTTCTCCTTCAACATCAACTCCCTGTCCATCCCGGAGGAGCAGCAGAAGAAGATCACCGAGTGGGAAGAAAACGCCATGACCACCGACCCCACCACCGCCGCAGCCCGTCTGGTGGGCGGTCAGATCGACGCCATGAAGACCGCCGCAGGGAACACCGCCGGTGCTATGACCGGCTTTATGGGCATGGGCATGGCAACTGGTGCAAACGGCATGAACGCCCAGAGCCTGTTCGCCATGGGGCAGCAGCCCGCAGCACCCCAGCAGCCTTCTGCCGCCGACAGCTGGAAGTGCAGTTGCGGCGCTATCGCCACCGGCAAGTTCTGCCCGGAATGTGGCAGCAAAAAGCCGGAGCCGAAGCCCGCGGACAGCTGGACTTGCAGCTGCGGTGCCACCGTCACCGGCAAATTCTGCCCGGAGTGCGGCAAGCCCCGCCCGGCGGCAGCAGAGGGCTGGACTTGCAGCTGCGGCGCGGTGAACAAGGGCAAGTTCTGCTCCGAGTGCGGCAAACCCAAGCCCACCGGTACGCCCAAGTATAAGTGCGACAAGTGCGGCTGGGAACCGGCAGACCCTGCACACCCGCCCAAGTTCTGCCCGGAGTGCGGCGACCCCTTTGACGAGAACGACCGCAGCTAAGCCCGCTGCACAATAACTGAACACACTGCGGGGCAGGGAAGAAAAGTCAATAAGTCCCTGCCCCGCAGATTATAATAGGAGGAAACGCTATGGCAGGAATGCTGGAATATAAGTGCCCCTGCTGCGATGGTGCGATCCAGTTCGACAGCACCACCCAGAAGATGAAATGCCCCTACTGCGACACCGAGTTTGAGGTGGACGCACTGAAGGGCTACGATGAGGACCTGAAAGACCAAAAGCCCAGCGAGATGAACTGGGCCACCCCCGGCGGCAGCTGGGCAGAGGGCGAGACCGCCGGTCTGCATACTTATGTCTGCAAGAGCTGCGGCGGCGAGATCGTGGGCAACGACACCATGGCCGCCTCGGCCTGCCCTTTCTGCGGCAACCCCATCGTCCTCACCGGACAGTTTGCCGGAGACCTGCGCCCCGACCTCATCATCCCCTTCAAGCTGGATAAAAAAGCGGCGAAGGAAAAGCTGCAGGAGCACCTCAAGGGCAAGACCCTGCTGCCCAAGGTGTTCCGCAGCCAGAACCACATCGACGAGATCAAGGGCGTGTATGTGCCCTTCTGGCTGTACGACAGCGACGCCGATGCCCAGCTGCGCTTTACCGCTACCCGCACCCGCTTTTGGTCGGATGACGACTACGATTATACCGAGACCAGCTACTATTCCGTGCGCCGGGACGGCGTGCTGGGCTTTGACGCGGTTCCGGTGGACGGCTCCTCCAAGATGGCAGACGACCTGATGGAATCCATCGAGCCGTTTACCATGAGCGATGCCGTGCCCTTCAAGACCGCGTATCTGGCAGGCTATGTGGCCGATAAGTACGATGTGGACGCCCAAAAGAGCATCCAGCGCGCCAACGAGCGTATCCGTCAGTCCACTGAGGACGCCTTTACCCAGACCGTTACCGGCTACGACTCCGTGAAAATGGAGAACAGCAGCATTCAGCTGCACGGCGGCAAGGCAAAGTATGCCCTGTTCCCGGTGTGGGTGCTGAGCACCAGCTGGCAGGGCAACAACTACATTTTTGCCATGAACGGCCAGACCGGCAAGTTTGTGGGCAACCTGCCGGTGGATAAGGTCGCCGCCCGCAAGTGGACGCTGGGACTTACGGCAGCCGTCGGTGCAGCATCCTATGCGATGATGTGGCTGCTGTGGCTGGCCGGGATTCTGTAAAGGAGGGACGGAAGATGAAAAAGACTGTTACCCCACTGCGCTCCCTCTGTGCCGCGCTGGCAGCACTGGTGCTGCTGGTCGCGCTGGCCGCACCGGCCTTTGCCGCAGACGGCTTTGCCGACCTGTATTACCGCGTGAACGACAGCGCAGAAGTCCTGACCGAGGACGAGGACGGCGAGCTGGAAGCTTCGCTGGAGGAACTGAGCGTCCGTCAGAGCTTTGATGTGATCATTGCCACCATCAATTCGCTGGAAAGCGAGGGCTGCACCAGCATGGAGGGATATGCCGATGACCTGTATGATTACTGCCAGTTCGGCTACGGTGAAAACCGGGACGGCGTGCTGCTGCTGGTGAGCATAGGCGACCGCAAATGGCATATTTCCACCTGCGGCTACGGCATTACCGCCTTTACGGATGCCGGCATCCAGTACCTTGGCGAGCAGATGACCCCCGATATGGCAGACGGTGATTACGCCGCCGCCTTCCGCACCTTTATCCAGTGGACGGACGCATATGTCACCGCCGCCCGCGAAGGCCACCCCTACGATGTGGACAACATGCCCAAGGAGCCGTTCTCGATCGTGTATCTGGGCGTGGCGCTGGTCATTGGCCTGATCACGGCACTGATCGTGACCGGCGTGATGAAGAGCCGGCTCAAGAGCGTGGCACCGCAGCGGGACGCAACCAGCTATGTGCGGCAGGGCAGCATGAAGCTGACCAACCAGCGGGATCTGTATCTGTACCGTGAGATCCACCGCACCGAGCGGCCGAAGGAGACTGACTCCGGCAGTTCCGGCGGCAGCTCCACCCATACCTCCTCCAGCGGCTCCACCCACGGCGGCGGAGGCGGTTCATTCTGAAAACGTTCCCCGCAAGATAAAATCTCAAAAACCGATCCGCAGCAGCCGGTCGCACCCGCGTCCCGGCAACCGCTGCGGATCGGTTTTTACTTTTCTGCCGCCCGACACAAACAACTGATTTTTTCTGCGCCTTTGGGGCTATACTTCCAGTGCAGACGATTTTATATGCAGCAAGGAGCAGACACATGGGCATTTGGGAAAATCTGGGCATGGGCGGTTACCGGGGCTTTTCGCGCCCGGCGGCGCGGCTGTTGCAGCAGGCGGTGCAGCTGGCGGGAGATCTGGGCTGTGAACAGGCGGATACCAGCCATCTTTTGCTGGCAATGCTGCAGCAGCAGGGCGCTGCGGCGCAGTTCCTCACCCGGAAAAACATTACCGAGCCGGAGGTGCGCCGCCAGCTGGCGCAGCGGCGCAGCGCCCCGGCACAGCGGCTGGAACGGCAGGCCATGGCACCGGACCTGCGCCGCACCATGGACTATGCGCTCATTGGGGCGCAGAACGCCCACGTCAGCCGGGCAGAGCCGGAGCATCTGCTCTGCGCCATGCTGGAAGATGACGGCTGCGCCGCCGGGCTGCTGCTGGCGGAGATGGGGCTTTCGCTCACCGAGGCAGTGCGGGAGTGCCGCCAGCTGAGCGGACAGTTTGTGCTGCCCGCCCAGCCCCGGGTGTCGGCCAGCATCCCCCGGGGCAGCCGCGCCAGCGATAAATATTGCCGCGATCTGACCCGCCGCGCCGCCGAGGGGGAGCTGGACCCGGTGTTCTGCCGGGAAGCCGAGCTTGACCGCATGGTGGAGATCCTGTGCCGCCGCCAGAAAAACGACCCCTGTCTGATCGGCGAGCCGGGCGTGGGCAAAACGGCGCTGGCCGAAGGTCTGGCGCTGCGCATTGCCGCCGGGCAGGTGCCCAGAGCGCTGCAAGGGCGGCGGCTGCTGGCGCTGGATATGGCCAGCTTGGTGGCGGGCACCAAATACCGGGGCGATTTTGAGGAGCGGCTGAAAAACCTGCTGGAAGAGCTGGTGCGGGACGGCACCGCCATCCTGTTTATCGACGAGTTCCACACCATCGTGGGTGCCGGTGCCGCCGAAGGCGCCATCGACGCTGCCAGCATCCTGAAACCGGTGCTTGCCCGGGGCGAATTGCAGCTCATCGGCGCCACCACCAATCAGGAGTTCCGCACCCATATCCAGAAGGATGCCGCGCTGGAACGCCGCTTTGGTCGGGTACAGGTGGAGGAGCCTACCCCCGCACAGGCGGTGGAGATCCTCAACGGCCTTGCGCCCCGCTACGAGCGATACCATAATGTGCGCCTGCCGCCCCAGACCTTGCAGGCGGCAGTGGAGCTTTCGGTGCGGTACCTGCCCGGCCGCTGTCTGCCGGATAAGGCCATCGACCTTGTGGACGAAGCCTGTGCGGCGGCGCGCATCCTGGCCGAAAAGGAGCAACGCACCCAGCCGGTGCTCACCCCGGAGGATATCGCCCGGGTGGTGGCGGCCGCCAGCGGCGTGCCCGCCCAGCGGGTGGGCGAGCAGGAGCGGGAGCGTCTGGACAAGCTGGAAAGCCGCCTGAATGCCGAGATCGTCGGTCAGCAGCGTGCGGTGGCTGCCGTGGCGGGAGCCATCCGGCGCAGCCGCACCGGTCTGGGCGAGCCGGGGCGTCCCATCGGTGCTATGCTGTTTTTGGGGCCTACCGGCGTGGGCAAGACCGCACTGGCACGAGCACTTGCGGTCAGCTGGTTCGGCAGCGAGAAGGCGCTGCTCAAGTTCGATATGTCGGAGTATCAGGAGCAGCACACCGCCGCCCGGCTGCTGGGTGCGCCGCCGGGCTACCTTGGCCATGACGAGGGCGGTCAGTTGACCGAGGCTGTGCGCCGCCGCCCGTACAGCGTGGTGCTGTTTGACGAGATCGAAAAGGCGCACCCGGACATCCAGAATATCTTGTTGCAAATCTTGGAGGACGGTCAGCTGACCGATGCCATGGGCCGCAAGGCAGATTTCCGCAACACCATCGTGCTGCTCACCTCCAACTTGGGCGCACGGTTCCTGGCGGGGCAGAACGCGCCGCTGGGCTTTGCCGCCGGGGCAGAAGCCGTGTTTGAAAAGCAGTCCGCGCAGGCTGTGGAGGAAGCTAAAAAGTGGTTCCGGCCGGAGCTGCTGGGGCGGCTGGACGAGGTGATCGTGTTCCGCCCGCTGGCAGAGGAAAACCTTTGCGCCATTGCAGAAAAAATGCTCTGTCAGCTGGAGCAGCGCGCCGCCCGCAGCGGCTACCGGCTGCGCCACACCCCGCAGGTGGGGGCGGCACTGGCTGCCCGGGCGCAATCGGCCTATGGTGCGCGGGAACTGCGCCGTCAGGTGGACAGGGCGGTGGAGCAGGCACTTGCAAACCGCATTGCTGCCGGAACTGCCTGCGTAGGGCAGCACTGGACAGCAGACTGCGCCGCCGATGGCAGCATCGTTTTGCGGGAGGATGAGACCATAACCCTATAAGAAAATAGCGTTTTTGCTTGCAACCGGCACGGTTTTCGACTATTATAGAGGAAATAGAGTTACAACAGGGAGGACCCCGATGCACACGCTGTTTCTTCTGAACCCCGCAGCCGGAAAGGCCGACTGTACCCGCACCCTGCCGCAGCAGATCGCGGCGGCTGCTGCCGGTGCCGGGCTTGCCCCGGAGGACTACACCATCCGCGTCACCACCCACGCAGGCCACGCCCGGGAACTGTCCCGTGCAGCCGCAGCTGCCGCCCAGAAGGCCGGGGTGGAGTTGCGCATTTTTACCGCCGGCGGCGACGGCACCTTCAACGAGGCGCTTACCGGTGCCCACGGCTTTGATAAGACCGCCGTGGGCTGCCTGCCCTATGGCAGCGGCAACGACTTTCTGCGCACCTACGGTACAAAGGAGGAGTTTCTGGATCTGGACGCCCAGTTGGCCGGCGGGACAGTGCCCATCGACCTGATGCGCACCAGTCTGGGGCTTTCTGCTACCATCTGTGCCGCCGGTCTGGACGCACAGGTGGCCTACGGCATCCCCAAGTTCCGGCGCATCCCGCTGTGCGGCGGCGAGGCAGCCTATGCGCTGTCTATTGTTCAGCAGCTGTGCGGGCATATCGGCCGCAGGGTGGAGTACGTCATTGACGGCGAGGTGCTGACCGTGGACTGTCTGATGTGCGCAGTGTGCAACGGCCGCGCCTACGGCGGCGGTTTTATGGCCGGGCCGGAGGCACAGCCGGATGACGGCTGGCTGGATGTGTTCATCGTGCGCAAGGTCAGCCGCCGGGTCATTGCAAAGCTGCTGATGCTGTACAAAAACGGCCAGCACTTTCAAAACGGCCAACTGACCGAGGCTGCAAAGCCCTACTTTATTTATCGCCGCGCAAAATCGGTCAGTCTGCGGGCAGCAGATGGCCGTGGGCCCATCATTGCCACCGTGGACGGTGAGTGCGCCCCCTGCAAGCAGGTGTCGGTACAGGTGCAGCCGCTGGCAGGCCGCGTGCTGCTGCCGCTGCCCGCCTACCAGCGCTTTACCACCAAAAAGGCGGGCGTGAAGTAAAAAATAAATCATCAGATCCAAACAAGGCCGCTGCACATTGTTCCGTGCAGCGGCCTTGTGTTTTGCTTATTGTTTTGCAAGGCGCTGCCGTACCCGGTGCTCCAGCGCCTTGTAAAAGCTGCTCAGGCAGAGCGTGAGCAGATATACGGTCAGGGTCCAGACCACAGGATGTACCGTAAGGCTGAACTTGTCCGCAGTCCACTCCATATACCGGATCAGCACCTGATGGATCAGAAAACCGTAAGGGGACAGCCCGGCCATCCACAAAAACGGCTTTGCGGAAAGCAGCCGGGAAATGATTCCCTTGCCCACGGCAAGCAGCCAGACCAGCAGCACCGCAGAGGGTGTGAACAGCACGTTGTACCGGAAGGCCACCGCGCCCAGAACCCCCACCTGCTTGGCGGCGATAAACAGGCAGCCGCCCGCAAGCAGCACAGCGGCAAGCTCCAGCAGGGAGAAAGCACCGCCCGGCAGGCCGCTCTCCTGTTTGCGGCTGTGGTAAAGGCAGCCCATGCAGCAGCTGATGGTAAAATCTCCCGCCCGGAACACAGGGCACAGATAGGTCAGGTAAAAGGCGGCCTTTCCGCTGAGCCCGGCTTTCCAGACCGCAAGGGAGAAAAGACACTGCACGCAGAAGATCACGACGGCAATGCAACGCAGCCTGCGGACATCGGCCTTTTTCAGTACGGCGAGAAGCGGGGGAAAGATGGCATACAGAAAAGCCTGTACCGAAAGATACCACGCCACTCCGTTCAGGCAGAACCAGAAACGGCTGGAGGGGATCCATGTTTGCAGCAGGAAAATGCTCACCACAAGCTGCGCCGCACAGGAGAGCACCCCGCAGGCAGAGGGCTGCGCCAGAAGCCACTTCAGCACAAATAACAACGCGGCAGCCATCATTATAAGGTGCAGCGGGTACAGCTTGCGTATTTTTTGCAGAGAAAAGGCTATGGCGGACCGCAGTCCCGGTGCTGTGCGCGGGCGGTCGTAATAGTTGCAGGTCATCAGAAAACCGGACAGCGCCACGAATACCGTGATCGCCCACGGCCCCAGCCATGGTGCCCCGCAATGGGAGAGGACTACGCTCAGAAATGCGACTGCCCGCAGCCCCTGCAAAGATGAGATCAGCTTTTTGTCTGTCAAAGTATCCTCCGTTCTGCCGCAAAGCGCGTCAGCTGTGTTTTTGTAATGCGCTATAAGTATAAAAAAGACGGCGCGTCCTGTCAAGGACACACCGCTTTTTTGCGTAGTAGGGTGCGATTTTTGGGCGTCATAAATTCTTAACAAAGAAAAATCGCAAAACCCCTTGATTTTTAAAATAATAACGTTAATTCGTGAATAAAATTGCTGAAATCGCACTTACTACACCACTACTACACCAATTCTGAAACCGAGCTATAAAGTATAATCGTCAAATCCGATTTTGAGTCTTAAACCAAAGAGCTTTGATGTGACAATCGTTGCTCCCACAAACGATGTATAAAATTGAAAATCGCATTTGAAACAATATGAACCAAGGCGTCTGGACACTCTCCAGCGCCTTTTTGTTATAAAAGTAAAACGCTAAAAAATGGGGTACTGGTCCAATTAAGGATCAATACCCCATCTGTTTTTATTCTGCTATTGAGTCTAACACGGCGTTGACAACATCCAGTCCAATCTGTCCGGGAGCACTTGAGTCTCCAGCGCTGGCAAAAGTCATGGCAGAGCCAAAGACCTCCCCACATAACCTGCTGGCAACACCAAGCTTACTCATGCTGATTGTGATAATAGGAGTAGCAAAATATTTATTTTTCATTTCAACCGTAGCGGCCAGTAAAGTCAATACATCCGTGCTGTCGTGCGGCATAACTGCTACTTTCGGTAAATCAGCTCCGACCTGTTGCATTTTAACCATACGAGAAATGAGCTCATTTTTATTAGGCGTCTTTTGAAAATCATGGCTTGAACATATAACCACAACTCCAGAAGAATGTGCATTGTCTATCAGTTCACGAACATCATCTCCAGCTGTAAAGAATTCAATGTCGATAAGGTCTGCACAGTCAGTATCTATTACCATGTTGATGAAATCTAAATATTCTTTGTGGGTCAAAGACACTTCTCCGCCCTCTGCCTTGGTACGAAATGTCACAAGCAAGAGCTTGTCTTTCAATGCCACACGAAGTTTTTGCATGCAAGATACCACAGAATGTGCATCCATGCATTGTTCAAACCAATCAACACGCCACTCCACGCAGTCAATACGAAGCCTTGAAAACTCAAATGCGCGTTCTAAAATTTTTGCTTCAGTTGTTTCAACGATTGGGATTATGACTTTAGGTCTACCTTCCCCAATATGACAGCCACGAACAACAATAGACATGATATCTCCTCCTTGGAATAATAATATCAACGTCCATTCCTGTTGTCAACCAGTTCAATATCGCTCGGTTCAACATAACCCGATACATTTACTGAAATTGGATACTTGCCAATGCGGCTTTCAAGATTTGTCACTCGATAACGACCATTGACTAGTTTTCCATCATATATAAACCATTCTCCCCGGCGGCGCATACCGCAGTGAGTCTGGCTGTTTGAAAATAATACTCCATCTAATTTAATTTTATCTCCTGCATGAAATGTATTCTGGTTGTCTGCCATCAAAACGAACTCCATGTTGCCATTCCGCAGATGCCGTCAGCAGCCAATCCATGTGCTTTCTGCCATTCTACCAGCTTAGCTTTTGTACCAGCACCAAAGATGCCATCTGTCTTCAAGCCTAAATGCCGCTGCAATACGGTCACAGCATAAGACACGCCGCCAGTGCAGTCCTTAGATCCCTGACGAATCGTGGGCATGATTTTACTCACGACCTGATATGCAGTACCACTTTTACTGACCCAGCGACTATGAGTCTCACGCACATCAACATGAACAAAGCCACCCGTCACCTGTGCTCGACTATAATAGCCAATACCACCATGCTTCTGGAAGTAGGGGAGTGAGGCTACGTATAGCGCAATACGAATTGGGTCAACACCGTTGATGTGAATATCCGCTGCTGTGCCCAGACAATGCTGACTACGAGAACTGCCCCCGATTGAAATGTTATATGCAGGAGTACGGTAGGCAGAACTAATCAGAACCGGCTTGCCGAAATGGTCTCGAATCTGCTGCAGAGTCTCTACCAGCTCGGTTGCCACCTTGAATTCATCGCTCCGGTCATTGCAAGCAAACTCATAAGCGCAGAAATTCTTGGATAGCTTCTTATTCCAGTCCTTCTTCATAGAATATGTAATAATGCTCATAGAGCCACACCTTCAATCCTTCTTGAGTTCTGCATTGATCTTCTCGTTCTGGATATCCATCTCCTTGACTGCGGCCTCAATCATCATCTCGATAGTGGGAGTAATCTTGATATTCATCTTCTCCAATGCGGCAATAACATACTTCTTCTTGTCGGCCTTCTTGATTGCGCCGGTAACACCCAGCTTCTCAGCGGCACGCACAGCCATCTGGACGATCTTATACATACCGATCTGCTTCAGGTATGGAATGCCATAGGTCATAAATGCGGTGCCAGCAACAGTGATAACCAGTTTCACAATAACAGAGACGATCTCATTAACAATACTTGCCATAGTAATACCTCCTGTTTTGAATAAAAAATAAAGCCCGGCACACACGTACCGAACTATGTATTAAATGTCTTTTAAATTTTGTCCGTCGATCAGGTAGCTTTCAAGAGCAGCCTTGGCTTCCTTCATAGGGTCGATAGCATTACCATCAATGCCGTGACTAAGCAGAGCCAGCAGAGCTTTCATCATAACATTGATACCATGTTCACTCTTATTTACACGCTGCTCTACGCCAGCGATTTTTCGTCCATGGTCTTCAACTACGATATCTTGTTCCTTCTGGTGCTCTTCAATAGACAAAAGCTTGGAGCGATATAAATCTAAAACCTCTTTATCATTCTTGAGCTTACGGTCGATATCTTCCAAACGCTTGTCGTGTTCAGTAAGCTTCAGGTTCTGTTTCGTGTCGGGCTCTTTTGCCTTCTTGATTGCATTTACAATAACGACAACAGCAGCTGAAATAGCCGTAATGCCACCAGCAATACTTAGAATCATTTGCCAAAGCTGTTCTATTGTAAAGCTGATAACACCCGGAGCATGAGTTGGTGCGGCAGTTAACAAACCAATCATTTCATCACCTCGATTCTGTATTGACAAAAATTTCACACTATGATAAAATAGGTATGTCAAAAATTCATCGAGCGAATTTGTGACGTCCTATCTTTGTATAGGTGTGTGGCGAGAGAGTTCTGGGTGTAACAACCCGGAGCTCTTTCTGTTTTTATATATACTTTTAGTTTGTTTACTGCTTCGGCTTACATACCTTACTCCAGTGATAGTGTGGCTTGTCCTCGTGAAACATGATATAGCGCATCCAGTCATCTACATAAATGCACAACAAGGCAAGGAAAAACCATAGCACAGTAAATGGCAGGCAGATTTGACCAAGCAGATTGAATGGTAGGGAAGAGTAGTCCCAGATGTGTAAACCCATCATCAGATTCAATGGAATGCCGACAACAAGCTCCATACCAGTCACAAATAACGCACCGACAAAACCCTGTTCCCACATGGGCATTTCCCACGGAATATAATTGTTCAACCCACCAATGACCACAAAGCAAATGCCGCCTACTACAGCCATAGTCCAGTGTGAGTGACCACGCCATAAAATCTCGATGCAATAATAAAGCGCTCCTCCTATCAAAAAGAGAAGCGCACATTTCAATAATTCTTTATACTTCTTTACGATTTTACTCATTCAGCGACCTCCTTCTGTCCGGCGGTCTCAAGATATTGCTTCAGAACAGGGTCGTAGTTGATTTCAATTGCATCCAGCTCTTCCATTGTAGTACAAGCCTTGATAGCCAGCTCCAATTCCTGCTGACGCGATACAAAGGGTTTTACATATGTACCGATTGCCAGTGCAAGTGCAGCCAGTTCTTCGTAAGTCCATTCTACACATTCATCACCAGTCGAATTCCATGTCAGATTAAATGATTGCCCGGCTGAGGTAGAGATTTGATACAGCGCCAAATTTGATGTCAGCAGAGCCTGTTTTTCACTAGTAACACTATAATACTTACCGTCCGTCCATTGAAGCGGGTGAGCAGCAAGGTATTCAGCAAGAGCGGTTTTAGATTCGGTGATTTTAACTTTTGCGGTTTTAGCTAGTTTAGCCTTCATTTCTTCTTTATCAACAATGATTTCATGTCCAGACATCTCTGTAACAGTTTGAACACCATCAATTTCTTCAACTTTAATATCAACGAACGGGAAGCTTTTTGGAATTGTTATGTTTTTTGGGATGATTGCCCAGCCATCTGGCACAGTGGTCTCCCACGGGCTGTTACGGTTTTCGTGTGCCCCACTTAAAAGAGCGACAATTTTAATTAAATTCATAGCTACACCTCCTTAAACGTCGTAATGGAAGAGGCTATGGTTCAGGTTAAAGCCGAAGATATAGTACGATGTATACTTATCATTGAAGAAATAATCGGCATTATTACTACTATAGGTGCTATAAAATTCAATCGAATTTCCATTACGACGAATATAGTTCATATTCGCAAACTGCCCACTTGTACTATTATTACTACCACCATTATACATTGTAATTCTATTCGGACTTAAATTTATAATTGCTGTAAAAGTAGTCGGCAACATGTTCATAGCAACATATTGTTTCCCGTAATTGCCTTGTGAAAATTTATCAATTAAACTCGGTATATACATGTTTTTAAGATTTTTGATAAAATATACCAAATCATACGATTTTGAAAGCGTATGCCTGATAGGTAAACTCGCGGAACCAGTGTCCTCTCCTGTACCTGTATAAGTGCCTTCGTACGTGATAGTGTACGGTGCATCCAATGTAGTCCCCGCACTATTAGCATAATTCACACTGAAGTTGCTCGGATTATACACATACATATTGCTGGCGTCACTGCCACCCCATAGCCATGAAGGTTGACCAGATTGACCGTTCCAATGAAAACGCATGTATTGACTATCATTACTCAAACATTGAGCATTTGTAGCCGATCCCGCACTCGTAGCAAACTTCACATTCTTATCTTTGTCCGCAGTGTTATCCACGTTACTCAGTCCAACTTCAGCCTTGGTATAGCTTGGTTTTGTAGCTGCTTTAGCCCATGCAGATACATCACTTGCAGGCATAGAAGTTGGGAAATCCGTTATTTGGGACTTTGTATGCTTATGTGAAGTAGGTGCTTTACCATCAACTAATGTTTTCAAAGCTTTACCCTGTGCAGCACTAAGGCTCTGATCTGTACTATCACTTGTCAAATTATTCTGGATTCCGCGCCATGTGTTTGTATCAGTAAACTTAGCATCCGCTGGGACACTCTTAGCGATTGTGTATCCAATTGCAACGGGCTTACCACCAGAGAAGTAGACGGGTTGATTATTAGAACCAGCATTAGAGGAAAGTTTTGTAGCTGTTGTAGCGTTTGCTGCATTCGTTGCGTTCGTGGCATTTGTAGCGTTCGTGGCGTTGCCCGCACTATTGGCATAATTAACAGACTGACCGCCGATAGTAGCACTTGTAATGATAGTACCGGCTTGGGCGGGGAGATATACTTGAGAAGTCTCGTTTTTTCCAGCATTATAGTTCGCGTCAGTTGAATAATTGAAGATCAGACTCTCATCGCCGCCAAGGTTACCCATAGTCCAGTAACCGTTCTTTGTCGCCATAGCAGCAACGGCACCATAAGAACTATCACCTGCATAGCTACTTTTTATTGCAGCGCGATCCCTATCACCAATCCAAGAACCGCCAGTGGATTTTGTAATTTGGCCGCTCATCGTGCCACCGATAAGAGGTAGATAATTCCCCAATCCAATCCAACTCTTCAGAACATCCTTAGACACATCTTTGATTTTTGTACCATTGTCTGTATAGCCTGCAATATGTGTTAGATTTGAGGTGCTCAAGCCAGCACCCGCAAAACCAATATTGATAGTTCTATTGGCGTCGTTATAGTCTTTCACACCGTTGGAGGTTGTTGCGTTATCAGCATGATTTGCACCAGCTACTTTATCAGTGAGATAAGCAACAGTAGCCCAATCGCTCCATTCAGATGTCCCCCAATCGCTGCGATTACGATAATACATCCTACCGGGACCTCGTTTTCCGTCGCCGCCAACACAATCCAATGCGATTTCACTGCCAAACGCTCCATTTGAAGCACAAATCACATTGCCATAACTCATAGGATACCCATTATTATAAGCACCATACAACTGCAGACCAGCAGTACGAGTGGCAGTACCTGAAATGGCAGTGACATTGCCTTGGTGATTAAGTAAAACATGTGTATGTCCAGCCGTTGCAAACTGGTTTTTATTGACAGCCCTCAGCTCATATCCATTCCAGCCTGCAAGCCAACTGTAATCTCCATAATTCATACCGCTTTTTGAGTAGGCAAATGTAGTAGGTTTATTACTTCCAATATCATTCACATTTTTATGCGTATGGTCTGTATTGCTTTTCCCGGAGAGTTTTGTGTTCATCTCACTTTCAGTATAATACCTGTCGTCATGAGTATGTCCACTCGCAGCATAACTGCCTTTAGGCTGATATACGCCATCTGTCTTGCCTTTGATATAGTTCCACAAGGTGGAGAACTTTACACGACCAAAAGAATCTCCGCCACCTGTATCCTGTCGAATAAAATAAGTGTTGTCGGTAGGAGTGGCAGTCCAAGATGTAGTCAGTTTAGAAAGCAAACTATCTGCTCCAGCTTCATTATTGTTCACCTTGCTGTTCAGCTTGCCGTCCATTTCAGCTTCAGTATAGTATCTATCATCGTGGCTGTGACTTTTCGGAGCGAACTTTTCTTTCAGCTTGCCCCACAGATACTGTAAGCCAGCATAATCTAAATATCCCATAATCGACCTCCTGTCTCAGTAAAAACTGAAATCAGCTTGCCAAAACAGTGTCGATTTCAGTATTTGTGATCTTTGTAATAGTAAAAATTTCGCCCAGAGCATCCCACTTAGAGCCATTCCATGCATAGTTCATTCCATTGCCAACGTCATACACATCACCAACTGTCTGACCGCTCGTGGGTAGCTTGTCCGTAGAAGCAACGGAACCCTTGTAACGATACATCGCCGTGATATCGCTCTTCAGTGCATAAGTGTTTGCCGCGCCAAATCCATCCAGCTTTTGTTTATCGGCAGTACTCATCAGGCCGTGGACGCTCTGTGTTGCGTCATTGTATGTTGTATTGGTTGGAGTAGCCCAAATACCATCGCCACGCAGATATTGACTCTGCTTGCCAGCCGCCGGGGCAGGAACCAGACCAGAACCACCAGCAGCCGAAGCAGTAGCGGCTTTAAAATCAGAATAAGTAGTATTATAGTCGGGTCCCCAAGTAGCAGAACCATCACCACTCCATCTTAGAATTTGACCAGACTGACCGCCAGCCGGAATATGTTTATTACCAGCAGAGGTCGGGTGTGAATAGTTGTTTGCGTTTGCAGCAATACCATCTAGCTTTGCCTTATCTCCGGCACTCATCAAGCCAGCAGAGCCAGAAGTTGCATTATTATAGGTCGTATTTAATGGGGTTGCCCATGTACCATCGCCCTTCAAAAACTGACCAGCATTATTAGCTGCAGGGGCGGGGACAAGACCTGAGCCACCGGCTGCGGCACTGGTTGCACCCTTAAATGCGCTATAAGTTGTGTTGTTATCAGCACCCCACTGTGCCTCACCATCTTTACTCCAACGCAGAATCTGACCAGCAGAACCACCAGACGGAATATGCTTATTGCCAGAACTTGTTGGGTGAGAATAATTGTTTGCGCCAGCCGCGATACCAGCCAGCTTGTTCTTTTCAGCAGTGGTAAAATCATTGGAGGACAGCCCCTTGCCTTCGACTTTATCAACCTTGTCATTTAGCTTTGCCTTTATCTTTTGCCAGAAGTAAAGTAGGCCATCATAATCTAACCAAGCCATGTGTTTCCTCCTTTACATTGAAAGTATCTTGTCTATATCTGAATTAGTCAGCGCCTCCATGTACATAGATGGATCGCCAGTATTCACAACCAACTCGCCATTCTCGTCTGTCATAACGGTGGTGATACCCGTACCCTTGATGGATACAGAGCTTTGTTTTGCGCCGTCCAGCGTGATTTTTGCCTTACCATTAAGTGCGCTCTTATTTGCACCCAGCGAAAAATTGTTGTCGTTTAACAACGTCCAGTTGCCGCCCAAGTACGCATATAGTTTGTCAGGCTTCAGATAATAGATTTTTTCGGCTAGAGGAGCCAATGGTAAGTCGCTCACAACCTCTAAATCGCTTCCGATTTTTACGTGAGCCGTAGCAGTATCTCGATAGGCGTTTCCGGTGTCAAGGCAGACAATAAGCTGTCCGTCGATCACTGGAGTCTTGTCGAGTTGAGATTGTGCAATCTCTAAAAGTGATAATTTTGACATCATGAAACTCCTTTTCGATAAAAATAACCCCACACTCCATTACAGAGTGCAGGGATTTATGTTAGATTATTATGTCTCAGCGTTTGCGCCGGAATCATCAAGAGCCTTCCAAGTCAGAGCACCTTCGACACTCTTGACGCGATTATCCATAGCAGTATTCAAACCATCTGCATAGGTTTTAGCAGTATCGCGAGCGGCATCCGCCTTTTTAGTAGCATCAGCAGCAGCGGCAGAAATTACTTCTGATTTCGCAGCGGTCAGTTCGTCCTGAGATACCTTTGTATTCCAAGTGTTGCGCTCCTCGGCGGTAATGTGCACCACGGCATCCTTGGAATGACCATCCAGTTGATCCTGCACCTTCTTAATTTTTGCGTCAGTCTCAGCCTTAGTGTAAGCATCAGGCACAGCCACATACAAGCCATCCTCTTCAATTGTAATAGAGTTATTGGCTTTTGCGGACACACGCACAGCGACACTGATTTTATTGTCGTCAGAAACAGTCACAGTTGCAGTAGAAGTTGCCACGCCGATATAAATATCAATCAGAGAACCAACAGGAATCTTAATGACCTCGCCAGTAGTGATAGTCAATTCGATTTCATGGGTCTCAGTATTATAGACGCCACTCTTTACAACCAAATCTTTGCCCAGCGCAATCGTCAAAGTGTCTCCGCCAAATACGGGCATCTTGATGGTGCGGGTTTCTGCATCGTAAGTAGGCTCGTGAACAACACCAGTCAGTGTAGTTGTAACAGGTTCGTCACCCTTTGCAACACTCAACACACCAGCATTATAAGTAACGTCTGTAACGAACTTACCTTTAATACCTTCCACTGCGGCAACCTTGGCGTTGACATAATCGGCAACAGCCTTTGTGGTCGGAATATCATCATTGGTAGCATCTGCCGGAATCTGAGTAACAGTTGTTTTATTCAGCTGTACGAACTCCACGCCATTCCAAATATGCATGGTGTAGTCTGTCATGCGGAAATAAATAATGCCCTGAACCTGACCAGCTGCGGGCAGGGAAGACACCATCTTAGTGCTCTTGGTGTACTCAGTTGTACCCTTAAACAGTTGCAACGTATCGGTCGTGAAGTACAGTGTGTCCATGTCTTTTGGAGCGAGGGCATCGTACCGTGCTTTCGTACCATACGCAAATTTTACTTGTGCCATATTTTTCCTCCTTATTAGAATTCAGTCCATTGGAAATTTGTAGATTGAGTTTGAAAAGGCTCGACGAAGAACCGCCCTGACTCCGCGCTTTGCTGCACGACCCACGGTTCATATTTATCGTCTTTGCCTCGTATCATTACGGTCTGACCTGCATAAGTCGCGTCATTCTGGTTGATTGCCTCATTTGCCGCCGGAATACTATCAAAACAAAGCGTCCGAGGCGTTACCTTTTGAATAGATAAGTCGTCCCGGACGTATATGAATTCTGATGTATCTTTTGTGATAATAATGTCTTTGCCATCAATCAACCCAAGCGCAATCGCGGCTTCTACGTCTTCTGCGTTACCGTAACCAAGCTTCGAGTATTTGTATGCCATTCTTTTCACCTCGCTTTAAACGATGGTTAGAATGGGACAACACGCATACTACCATCTTCAGTTTCCACAGTTTCAGTTGTGATTTTAATAGCGTTACCAATGGGTTTACCCTCGGAGGTAAGCTGAATACGATGCTCTTCATCGTAAGTGATGTTATCAGCCTTATTAGCCAGACTGGTATTGAACCGGTCAGTCATTGCCTTATTCAGAGCCTCCAGTGCGATAATACGCTGGTCGAGCGTGCTCAGTGCTTCATCGGGGATCAAATCAGACCACTTGCTGATAGGAATAATATGTACAACGCCAGGACCAGCCTTACGCACGCGCTGAATCGTCTGTCCTTCAGAGTCCATCTCGACATGAACAAAGGTTAGCTGGAATTCAATGTCGCCAGCCTCGCTAGTCAGGCCCGTGTCAAAGGGCAGAAGATATTCCAACCGGTTCTTGTACAAGTCTTTTGACTTTTGTAGAATCTCAGTTTTATAGCGTTTGCTCACAGGTAAAACGTACTCCAGCATAACTGTATAGTCACTAATATCTACACCTTTATAGGTCTGATCGGCAAGAAAGTGCAAATTATCCACCAGCTTGCTCCGCTGCATGATACGTTCAGTCAGACTCGCTGTGACACTGTTATCCTCGTTAATTAAAAAGGTATACATATCACACCTCCTTTCCGTTCACAATGTACAGGTAATCATCCAATGAGATCTTCTTGCCCTCAAGCAAGTTCTCCACAAATTTGTCCTGTACCATTCCATTCTTATAGAGTCTGTGCATACTCTCGACGAACTCAGTGAAAATCTTCTCCATCACAGTAGACCTCCTTGAATTAGCGTCAGTGTATAGGCATCAATAATGGCCTCAGGAGTTGTACCTCCCAAGGCCTTGATTTGGTCATATTCGTATTTGTCAATCGGCTCAATCGTTACAGTGTCATATTCCGGGGATGGAATCAGGTAATAGCCTTCAACGTGCCAGATATACTTGCCGTTGCTGCTGATAATACCCTGTGCGTCATCTTCGGTGCAATTCACCATGATATCGTGCTTGGGCTGATACTTTACAAATTGAAGGCGGTCAAGAGCATCGATCACTCGACCGTCTTTAAGTACCTTATAATACACTCTCAACACCTCCTTAAATGCTGAACATCACGGTTACCCCTAACTGCTCAGAGGGATAATGGAAGCCATACAGCTCACCGGTCTCCTCAATTGCATAGAAGTATCCATCATAAGTAGCAAACGGGCTGCGCAGCCAATACTTTGTTGCCTTACCCTCTGCGTTGTGCTTGACGCGAGAATCATTGCCGGTCATGTAGCTGATTGTTTGACCTTCGTAAACGTAAGGCTCGTCAATCATCGAAGAGCTTACTTCAATCGCAGATGGAATGAAGAAGTAGCAGTCCGAAGTCACAATTTCCTTACTCTTATTTCCGGCAGAACTCGGTACTTTGACCTTTTTGATAAGCTGTTTCCAACCAATCGGCAAAGCATCAACCAGACGAGAGTCAAGATACTCACGCAGAGAAGTACTGCCCCAACCGCCAGCATTGTTAGAAGAAGAACTCAGTACCATGTCCTGACCCAGCGTATCCTTCTGCAAGAATGTCATAGAGCAACGCTTGTTGGAATTGTCGCTCAAGTAGTAGTTCTTAAAGCTTGCTACCTCAACAATCAGGTTATCGTGTGTCCATGCGGCCAATTCGCGACAAGCAGCATCGCCAAGGTCTGCGTACCAAAGCTTAGACCAATAAACCGTACCTTTAGCGTGGCGCTCGTAAGCACCATCGTCTGCTTTTGCACATCCAAATACCAGAGTGGCATTCGTCTTTGTGGAGCGAGTACGAGTGATCTTTGTATAGTTCAGTGCAGAACCATAGATATTAGAGGAATAGACATACAGTGCGTTATCACCCTTAATGTGCCGGATAACAGTCATATCGCGAGAACCGGCAGCGACACCATTTGCAGAGTCAATACCCCAAGTCATCTTGACGCCAGTTGAGTTCCACAGACGGATACCATTCATGCCGTTCTGCTCAAAGCACTGCATTAAAACAGTGTTATTTGCATTTGTGACATCCATCTTGTAGTCAACAGCCAGCACAAAATCTCTGTCCTCTTCAAACAGCTTGAGGTCGGTATCAATGTAGTTCTTACCATCAAACACCTGCGGTTTACTAATAAGAACTTTTTCAGTGATGTCCTCATAAGAGAAATCGTTGCCAAGCTTGATGGAAACTTCATCCTTTGGCGTGGCAACATTCTGCTCAACCCCAACCTTGTTCATCGCATAGATTTCAACAGGACGAAGCTGACCGATTTCCTTACCGTCAAAGTAGGTAGAAGAATACTCGCAGCTATCATAAACAGCATTGATATCCTTATCGCCGGTGACGTAACCGCCCTTATCCCAGCCACTGAACTGGTAATACTTAAAAGCAGTTTCTTCAGAGGTATAAGTAGGAGTATCGCCATCATACAGAACCATAGAGCCATACGGAGCAACTGTTTCCTTTAACACAGCGCCACGGTTCATATAGCGGACAGTATACTTACGTACAGATTCGGTATAAGTTGCAGTGACAGTCTGATTGCTAAAAACAGTCGTAAACTCTGTATCCCAGCCGCTGAAAGTAAAGTCCGTAGAGATGGTGCTCTCAGCAGTAGGTGTCGGAATCGGATTCTCTTCACGGGTAACAGGGTCAACGGCTTTGCCACCTTTATCAATGTACTGGATGTCCAGAATGGTGCCGTCCTTATTCACGAATGTCCACTTGAACTGCTTAACCAGAGTGTTATAAGTGATATTCAAATCAGGCCACTGTGCCGTAAACTCTGCCAGCTGACGCTCGCGCATGATAGGAACATGGACATTGCCTTCAATAACAGAATGGTCAGTATTGTAGCCGTTTTCATCCAAACCGGTCATCTTCAGCAGACGATCCAGCAGGGAAGTATCATCCAACTGCCAATCAATACCAGTCAGACGTACACGGTTCAAATTCGTGCACTTCGCCAGCATATCGGTCAAGTCAATAGTCGGGCACTTCTCAACCGTCAGAGTGGTGATATTCTTATAATCTGTAATCTTCAGGTCGGTCAGATAGTTCAGGTTCTTAGCGCTTAGGCTTGCAATCGCAGGAAGTTCGGCTTTCTTGATTTTGCCACCCTTAGCAAACGCAACACCAGTAATACCAGAACCGCCAGCATAGAACTCTTCCAGATTCGTACAACCGGTCAGACTGATGGACTTCTTCAGGTTCGGCACGTTCTGCAGGTTCAAATGCTCAAGCAGTGTGTTGTTGCCAACCGCAAAATCAGTCATATTTGTATTCTTGTAACCCTCGGCGGCAGAACCAATCTTCAGGTCAGTCAGCTTTACGCCGTGGCTGAAATCAACATAGCCGGGATAGAAACCAGAAATATCGCCAATGCTCTGGATGATAGAAGCGTTGTAAACATAAACCTCGGTATCATTCATGGCTGCAATCGGGCACTGAATCTCGTAAGTCTGACCGCGCTTACCACGCACCTTCACAGGGTTAGAACCATACCGTACAGAGACATAAGTGTCGGCATATGGGACAATATGGAAAGTGCCATCGGGTTTCACACCTGTCCAGTTGGTCGGAGTATAACCACGAATGGTCATATCGTCAGAGGTACAAGTAGCACCCGTATACTTAGATGCCATGTATTTTTCCTGATAACGCTGGAATTGACGTCTCTGGTGGCGTTTATTGCCGTGCATCATAGGCAGATAGCTAGTTGTGCCATTGTCCTCATAAGTACGGAAATATTTGCGCCGCATATCCATAATCCACAGCTTTTCAGGCTTTACGTCCTGATAATCTTCGAACTTCTTCAGGATACGGTTTGCGCTCCATGCCAGAGCACTTTCGCGGTTCAAGAACATCTTTGCAAGGTCGTCTGCAAACAGGTCACGAATCTTACACCACAGCTTAGAATCATGTGCGTTAAACACGCTTTTTGTGCCGACGGTGTCCATATCCTCATAGCCGTAGCTCAGGGTCAGACCACCCTCGTTATCGTTGCCCATTGCAGTGTCGTTATCGTAGTCAAAACAGAAATCCCAGTGCACAAGGTCAGTCGTGTGCGGGAATACGTTCTTTGCACGGTTATCGACCATAGTATGACGCTCAGTAAATAGATAGTGGAACAGGGCAGAATCCTTGATAAAGTAATTCTCAAAGTTCTTCTTGAATTCAGCATCATCTGCATTCACAACCCAGTTTTGCACGCGAATCCATGCATCTTTAGCTGCCTGAATCTCTTCCTCGGTACAATTCTTATTGATGTAACGGAACTCAAAGCTGTGGTCGCCATCCCAAGTTTCCTCAGAGAAGTCGCCGCTCAGGAAGCGGGTCTGTGCATCGGTGTTGTTATCGATCTCAATAATAACTTCCTTGTGATTGTTCGGGTCCATACCCATTGTGTCACTATTCTTCTTTGAGTTGCCAAAATCGCCGCAAGCATAGAAATGCCACTGACCATCCTTGAAGACAGTTGCGTTTGTGGTGTCGGTCTCCTGAATAAAAACGACACAGGGGTAGAATGCCATGGTGTCGCGTACCTTCGGGTTGTCCTTGCGAGCTTGACGAATGTACGGGTTGAACTCGTTAAACTCGTCTGCCAGTAGAGCATTATTTGCATTCTCAGAAGAAGCAACATTGACTTTGATATTAAAATACTTCTCACCAACGCTGTTTTCTGTAAATGCATACTTGCTGCCAGTGCTCTCATCACCAAAGGTGAAACCACCAGAGCAGTTGATATCAATATTACGACCAGATTCACCGTATGCATTAGAACTAGTGCCCTGTCCCTTATGTGAACCAATGGCAATCCAGTTGTCTTCCACAGCGCGGCCATTCTTATAAATGTGCTGAATAGTCGTGTTCGGAACTTCGTTCTTTTTGCCAGTCGTAAAGGTCGGAGCAGAGATCTTGATAATGCGCAGGTCTGGACACTTCTCGGCCAGTAAGTCGGGATTCAGCTCACCACTCACGTCCGTAATGTCGTTGCGGGTATAGCGCTCAATCATTTCCTCTGCGTTCTTTGCATCTGCAATAAAGTTGTCAAGGATCTCGTCGTCCGTCAAGTTCATCATGTAGGACTTCATGCGGTAAATCAGCACGTCGCAATCAGGAGAACCAATCGTAATGCCTACCGGAGAAGCCTGTGTAAAGTTGTCGCTTGCGTCATACAGCTCAACACGACAGGGAATACCATCCAGCCATAGAACCATTTCCCTGTACTGACTGTCTGGCAGAATATTAAATTCAAATTCCATAAAGTCGTCTTCACAAGTGGGTAGGTCGATGCTATTCTGCTCACTGGTCAATGTGACCTTCTGCGCCTGAATATTCAAACCGATACCACCGTTCAAGCAGGTCAGTGCCGTAGCATCGTAGTTCTTGACATTCGTAGTCTTAAACACAAGTTTAAAGTTCTTACCCAACTTCTTTGCGTCATCACCAAACAACTTATAACTGATATTTGCAGTTGTACCAGCCTTCACACAGAAGTAGGTATCACCATCTTCGTCCAGCTGATAGCCACCGTTAGACCAGTCAAAATTATCGCTTACAGTCATCCTTGTATTGCCATCAGACCACAAGCGGGTCTCGTCAGCGTTAGTCTTGCCAGCAGGGTTAAAATCAAAAGCCAGATTTGTCTTAACTGGCTCAATCGTAATACCAAGCTCTTTGATCTCGACACTAATCTCCTTGCTCACGGAGCCGCATACGATTTTCAACGTATGAGTGCCAATATCAGCGGATTTCCATGTCCATGTCTGCATGGTACGTCCGACAGTCAGAGTGGCAGCCTTAGCACCATCAACCTCAAGAGTTACAGTGGTTGTAGAGCTGGAAGGGTCATAAACGGTATAGTTGATTGCAACGTTGCTGTACTGTTTTGCACTTGCTGTCTTTGTGGCGCAGCTGATAATAGGAGTTGTATTGCCTTCAGTTACCCACATGATATCTTTGACAACCTTATTGCTGGTGACCTGTTTCCCATTGATTTCAGCAGTCATAGAAACTTCTACCAAATGTGCGCCGTGGGTCTGTGCAGGAATAGCATAAGTCAGCTGTCTGCCGGTAACGCTGCTTGTGGTAGAGCCAAGAATCTTTCCATCAATCGTAAAGTTGATAGTTTTTGCAATATTTCCATACGGAGTGTAGCGGAAGGTTACCTCTCCACTATAAACCAGCGTATCATCAAAAGAACTCTCCAGATAGAACTCAACAACATTGACAGTCCAAGTCTTTGTACCAACACTGCCCACGCTATCGGTCACCTGTAGCTTAACAGTATTGTCACCGCTGTGCAGATACTGGGTTGCGTCAAAGCTGTTCTTTCCCTGGATAACGGTCTGCGTGCCAACTTTTGTATTGCCGACATACCAGACGCCAGTGGCAGAACCAGTGTCATCGCCAGAGTTGTCCACAGAAGAGAACTTGAAATTGATAATAGCTTGGTCGCCAGCAATCACAGTTAGTGCAGAGCCGTCCAGACGCTCGATCTTGATAACACTTGTACTGCCGCCAGTGCCACCGCCTCCACCACCTTGGATGACAACTTGTGTTTTCACAGTACCATTTTCCAACAGGCTCAGCTTTGAATCCTCGTAAGTAATATCATACTCACGCCCAGAATTCGGGTCAGGCTTCACATTTTTCAACTGCTCCTGAATTTCAGAAATATCGCCATTGATAGTGTCAATACTATTCTGCAAACCGGAAGCAGTATTTTTTACCACAGTCAAATCATTTGCCACGGTCTCAACGCTGGTCTTTTCAGCCTTTGCTTCTAACAGCTTGTTGGTTGCCTGTTTGTTGTAATAATCACTTTGCAAGGTCTCAGGCAAGTTACCAACGCTATCCTGCAGATTCTTTACGGCAGCATCGTTGCTGGTCTTATACTCGGTCAGTTCGGTCTTAACTGGTGCAATCTTTTCGTCTATTTTTGCTTCAACGGTTTTATTAAAAGCGGTTACCCAATCAGCACTCGGATCAGTGTTTAGGGTAATGGTTTTAATAATCTTTTCGCCATTCAGGAACTTGATCGTCTGTGTTTCAGCATCATACTGCACATCAAACTTTGCTAGACCGTCAACCTTGGCGATATCATCCTGAAGCAGGGTAACAAAACCGTCAACCTCTTCCTTAGTGTAATAGTTTGCCAGTGTGTCAGCCAGACCATCTACAACAGCCTGTGCTTCTTGTGCGCTCTGTGCAGCCTGAGTTGCAGCAGTCTGTGCCTCACCAACCTTCTGGCTCATCGTAGCTAAGAACTGAGTATACCAATCGTCATCGGTCGGGTTATTCATTGCGGTGCCGGTAAGCGCTTTCAAAACATTTAGCTTTTCGTTCGGCTTTGTACGCCATAGATAATTCTTCGATTCACCGCTGTTCGGTACAGTAATTGCACCAGTCGCCATAATTTCAAACTTTAGCACACCCTCTTTGATAGTGGCATAGTTACTGACCATCCAGTAAAACCGAATCTTATCAGTACTATAGCTCACGTTGATGGGTGCGGTATAGTTCTCAGCATTATTAGCGTTAACATAGTGGATCTGAATCGTCATACTCATCAGGTCAACACCATCATAATAACGCGGCATCTCAAACGGAATGACCTGACTGTTGTTTTCCTGTGTGATATTTACCTGAGTCGGACTCAGTGTGATTTCTTTATTGGTATCAACCGTAGAAAAATCATTGTCCGAGAAGGTATCAAACCACGTATAGTTGCCACTTCTGGTGAAATTCTGGTCTTCCACAGAGAAGGTTGCCACATCCTCATCACAATCAACTACTGGACGAGCATCTTCTATGGAAGCCTCCATCGTCATTGCGGGGCTTGCAGCGACCATACGTTTGGATTCTTCAAATGATAATGCCATCTACTCACTCCTCTCATTAAGTATCTTTCTTATTATCGGTATATTTTTCTTTGAGGACATTCTCATAAGTGATATAGGGATAATACGGGTAATAGCGGCTCAATGTAACATTCATTGTGCCTTCTCCAATGTTTTTATCTATCTTTTTAATAATCCACTCAACTGCAATGTCAGACTTCAGGTACTTCGCTGCGTATTTTACCTTTTCATTCACATCAAGCCACGGGATCATGTGCATACTCAACGTGATGGAATCCGTCAGCCGGCAATTTTTCCATAGCGTGTATTTACATACCGTCATAGCTGATTCGTCCGATGTATATCCGTCAAACTCACTACCCGAGCACACAAGGTTTCTTCGCCCGATTTTATCAATCGTCAGCCGGCTGTTGTACAAGTCATCAATGCGGTTTGGGTCATTTACGACAACGTACTCAAGGTTGTCACATGCCTCCGCAATCTTGTCTGCCTCAATTTGTTTTGCGGTCGGCATTGCATCCACAAACTTCGTCATAGCATGAGACTGAGACTGACCAATAAAATAGACCCGGCTCTCAATAAGAAGAGCAGGGTCTGATATCTGGATCTCTGTATTCGTTGCTGGATTATACTTCACATACACGGTGTCATAATTTTTCGTGGATGGATTATAGATTTGTTTCGGGTAATAGCGCACCTGTGGATCACGCTGTTCTTTTTCGTATTTGCCTGTAAGTGCGTTGAACTTATATGTAAATGCACCATCAGTTGCCTGATTTAGCCAATGCTCGCCATATTTTATGACGTAATAACGGCCTTTCCTTAGTAGAGAGGTATCTTCTGGTTCGTCCTCTCCTTTTTCGTTGGTAACGGCCTTAAACAACATCATAGGTCCATACACTGCGCGCGTTGTTTCCCGATACTGTCCTGCCCCAGTCGGATTCGTTTTGATTGTCGTAACAAGGTTCTCAACACAGATTCTTGCATTTATCGCAATATCTTCTGGGCAAATAAACGAAAATCTTGTACCGTCCTGAATACTTGCTTGTTTTAATTTTAACAATAAAATAGACGCGCCGGTATCATTTGGGTTCATGTTGTAGCTCATATTCAATTTATTATCTTTAAGCAGCGTAACAACATCATTCCATTCTTTTGTTCCTTTTTTACAATACACGACCTCGCCAGTACCGTCTGGGTCATTTTTTTCAAGTTTATCCTTACAGAAATAGTCGCTGGAGTTTGATGCACCCCATACCTCTACACAGTTATGGATCTGACCGTAATCGACGCTGGCATCTTCGCTGATAACCATACTCTTAAATGTATCCTCGTCCAGAACAACGGGGTCGTCGTAGCCAGACGGAATTTCTTTACACACAAAAGTATCGTCGTCAAAATACATCTCGAAAGGAAAATAGAGGTCTCTCAACTCCGTCAAAATGTTCCAGATTGTCGTGCCAGTATTATATTCTAGGTCGTGCGGAATTCGCCGTACCCAATAGTCAACCATACTCTTTGTCAGCCCTGAAAGTTCAAATGTCTCCTTAATGGAATCACGAACATAGTGCGGCTTCTTTTTGTCATCTTCGTAGTAGTTGACCCCATCCTTAACCACGAGCTTGCGGTCATACATCGGAATGCGCGTTGCGTATCCGGTCAGTGTTCCACCAAGCGTGCCGTCAAGCAAACAGGTCATATCAAGACAAGAAAGGCTTAGTTTGTTCGTTGTAGCATCATAACTGTATCCATTTTGCTGTATTGCATATACGCCAGCGCCATACCAGTGTACACCATCTGTATCCACAAAGTTCGTGCCAGTTCGTATTTCAGCCTCACCAGAGTATAAAGCGTGATAGAAGTTATATATCTGAGTTAAACCATCTTTCAATTCCCATATCGTTCCTTGAATATCGTGCATTGAATAGCCAACAAATACACTTGTGTCATGGAAATATTTATCAAGTTCTTCTTTGGTACAGCCAGCAATCGCTGCAACATCGGCTGCAGATAATATCCTTCCTGCTGCGATACCACCCTCTACAGCAGCAATCATATTTTTTACACGTACTGTTTTCCCATAAATCATACAGTCAACACCAAAACTATCAAGTTCAAGTATTTTACTTTGTAAAGTTGAACCATCTCTTTGAACTGCATCACAAGCTGCATTGAAAATCACTTCAATATAAGACCTGATATCTGCATTCAGCAGCGGAATAACAACATCTCCTCCGCCTATCAGTAGTGGAGTGTATGCAATCTCATACGTCTTGCCATTTGTTGTATAACCATCTGAAGATGCAACAACGGTCGAATATGTTCCAACATCTCCTTGCTCTTTCACAAAAGATGCATATTTCTCTTTATTTTCATCTGTCCAAATAATACGCTTACGGTTTATATTTTCGATATTGCCATACTGTTCATAACCGCCAACCTTATATCTCCACTTTGCTTGCCTTAACTCTGTGTCCTTTTCTTTGTATATCGCACTATTTTTGATTTTTGCATCGATCTCTTCTTCTGGTATTCTTACCGCGTCCGCCCCAACAAGCGGCATACTTGTTGGAGCTTTCATACCAATCTGTAAGCGCAGCATCTTGCTCGTCCACTCCTCTGTGGAGAACTGAGAAATAGAGAATCCACTCTTCGGGAAGATATCAAGATTAAAAGTGCGCCGTGTATCTGAGTCTGCGTCAATCGAGTTAGAACCACTTAACGCAAGTCCTTCGATCGTATCAATAATCTGGTAGTCTTTATTCAGCAGTTCAATACGACAATATAATCTTTTTGACCGGCTTTTCAGTAAGGCCAGATCTTCTTCTGTAGGTAAGTAAGTCATGGCCCACCTCCTTAAATCAAACCAGCGTTCTTCATGTCATCGCTGCTATTCAAATCGCCAGTCTCTACAAAATCAAATGAGATTTCTACCTTATCCGGATGCTCATCATCTGAGTAAGAAACATTTCCATTCACATTCATCAGCCATGCGCGGCCATCGTACATCTTCAATGCTTTTGGCTTTTTGTTCGTTAGCCAATTGATAAAAGTCTCCCGATAGTCAATAGACCCATCAAAATCAAACTCATCATTGTTGCGATCCCACTTGATAATAACACCAGAGAAGTTGCCGCTATAATAATTTGCCTCACTACCATAGAATACGATGGGATACTTGCTTCCCAATGTCGTCTCCACAGACGCTTCTTGATTGCGCGTAATATTCGTGACAGCTGGCTCAAGACCAACATAATATGATATGTCTTTATCCATTAGCCATGCTCCGTCAAAATCGCTTACGGCACTTGTAGATGTGTACACTTGTTCAATTTCATCCACAACAGGAACTGCCATATACTGATACTTCGTTTTCCTGCCACGTGCGAATTTGTCATAGCATACAATCAAAATAGGCTCAACGGAACTTGTGATCTTCTTTTCATAAATCGTAATCCAGTCGTACTTGCCAACCTCTCTACGCTTTACGCGAATAGAATCAAAATTATTAGGCTCGTCCTCGTTTTTTGTAATGGTAAGCTTAATTCTGCCTTCTCTTTTTTCATTCTCTGCCACAATTTCAAGTTTCTGCAGTTGTCCGTCATACTCAATTCTGAATGCGCAAAAATCCGTGTCCAGAACATATCCGTTCACAGTTTCTCCAACTGCTCGCACATAGTACATCTTATTATTATCAAGGCTTTCTACGTTAAACGCATGTGAAATAGAGCCGTGGTATATCTCCTCATGTAGCAAAGTCTTGTCTGAATCATAAAGCTGATATTTATAAAGATTCAGTGTCTCGCCCTCTTCTTCGATGTTTTTATACTCGACATTAAATGAAAAAGCGGGGAAGGGAATCGTCTTTTCAGCGCGTGCTTCCACATCAACAAACGTTAACACCGGTTTTTCATGGCAATAAAAAAGAACGGCATCGCTTAAATCACTTGTATTGCCGTTCTGATTTGTTACTGCAATTTTAAGATAGTAGGGGAGTAGTCTGTTATGTATAAGGTTCGCTGGCAACATAAACATACGCACAGAAGATGAACCACTGGTTTTCACTGTCTGGTTAACAATAATATTGCCGGAGGCGTTGTCATAGATAATATACTTCACTTCATTGATCGTGTCATCGTAACATGTGTACCGCACAATATTTTCCCGCGTAGCGTCTATCACGGAAAATTTTGAAATTATCGGTTTCGCCAATTTAACACCTCCTTATTTTACGCCATATATCTCACATGGAATAATCAAATCGTTATTTGTTGTAATGGCCGTCTCACCAGAGCTTTGTGCGTCAAAGAATGTAATTTCAGTGCAATATTTATTATTCTTTTCATATGCTTTTACATAGAACGGACGGAAAGCACTTTTTATACTTGTGTCAGAATTGTATGATACATTTGGAGTAGAATTGTCGCCAGCGCTCAAATCATAAATCATACACAGCTTCGGCGTATTCATAGTGGCGCAATGATATTCTGCACCACTCCATTCACCTGCGACTGGTTTCGACACAATAACAGAAACTTTGCTCAAATATTCGAGCACCCGTTTTGTTGCAGCACTCTCTGGATCAATCTCAACAACTTCTCTCTCTTTGTAGCCACGGAAAATAAAAATATATTCTGAATAATCGCTGTCCGCTTCAAAAGTCAACTTGTTCTCTTCGCCAACAGCAGAGTATGCATCTTTTGAATCGTTCTTCCATAATAGCTGGAAAATCTGCCCAGCCTTCAACTTGTCCACAGTAATAGTATCAGTGGTGATTTTATCCCCAGAAACTTGCGTAAGGCTGTTGTTTACAGAGGTGGAATCAAGCGCCACTTTACCATTTTTGTCAACAGATATAGCACCAGTCAAGTTAAGCTTTGTCGCCTTGATTTTTACAGTATTTGTACTCTGGTTTATCAAAGTAGCAATGTTTTTTCCAGTATAATCTGTCTTAGCCACCTTTGAATCAATGCTTTCAGTTGCTGTTTTGATGTGCTCTTCGAGCTTTTTATTTGCGTTCAGTTCTGCAGTATCCGCATACTTTTGAGCTTCAGTTTTTGTGGCACACAGTACGATGGCATTCTCGTTTTTTGAAATTTTAGATTCTGTCAGCGAAATTCTTGTATTTAGCCCGCTCATGTCCTCGTTGTATTTTTTAGTGGTTACGCGGGCTTCAATCTGCTGCTTTGTACTCTCCAAATCAGAATTATATTCCGTTTTAAAGCTTACAAGGTCACCATCTATTTTGCCAGCGGCATCCAGTGCCTCGTTTGCTTTTGTATCATCCGTGTATTTTAGCGCCACAGCCCAGTCAGTCCGACTAAAGCTTTCAGTTGTAGGACGCGCTGTCTGACATACAAGAACTTTATTATCACCAGAACTACTTGCCCAGATATCACCACGGCTATATGGGGTTGAAGGCGTTGTGAAAAAAACACGTCTTGATCCATTTGCTGTATCGTTTTCAAGGCTCGCAGCTCTCAAAACTTTCAATAAATTCTTGTCACTAAGAGCCTCCCATATAAAAGTGTCCGTCCACCTATACGCATCATCAGCCTTCATGTCATAATAAAGGTCGCCAATGTGCAGTCTCTTTGCATCCTCCGTTACCCAATTTACTGTCGGAGCTGTATCAGTAGATGGTACACCACTGTAGAACCATAAGCTGAGTTGTCCGTCTACCTGATCTTTCAGCGTTAAAAATTCACTGACATCCGTGTATTTAACAATAGTGTCAGCAAAATCTGTATCAATAATGGACAGCTGACTGCCAACCACGTTGACTTTGCTGTCCACTGTTTTCATTGTACCAATATTATCGGGGGAACATACCAGTCGCTTCATATCACCCTGCAATGCAGTCACAACCACACTCTGTCCAACCGTGTAAATCTGGTCAGAGGTAATGTTATACTGGCTTCCAAACACGGATATTGTGTATGTATTCCCACTCACCGCAGTTACCACGCCAGTCTGCGATTTGTCAAATTTTGCGTCATTGAGTTTCTTTTCAATCGTGTCTACGATGACTTTGCTCAACACGTCGATTGCATCTTGACTATTTTGTGACATCTCGTCCCTCCTTTATAAATGTATGCTCGATCTCAACCTACCCAACCCACCCTGAGCCAAGTATACTTCGTATTTATTTTTGCTTATTGTACTGCTTAACGTCTATTCAGTTCCTGTACAACCTTGTTCGGCAGACGATTTACCAGCTCACGAGCCAGTGCATCGCTATCACCAACGGGATTGTTCACATTCACATCACCAATAGACAGGGAAATACCACCAGCGTCACGGCTTTGCACCATAGAAGCAGAACTATGTTTTGCCAATTGATCGCTGAACCACTTGTCTGGATTGCCGCCCATCTCAAACAGGCGAGAGGTAATATCAGCAGGAACAACACCATCGCCAGTCTCAAGATATGTATAACGTCCAGAAGCTGGCTTACGAACAATAAGTTCTGAACCTCTTTCGTCAACGTTTGCAAAATGATTCGTTTTAGAAGATTTAAGACCATTCGCATGACCACCCAAAAAGAAACCAGCAAAACCTCCCAAAAGAGTACCAATCAATGCTCCTACAGGTCCACCTACTGCCATACCCGCAGCTGCGCCCAGACCAGCACCAGTAAGAGTTGTAGCAGCCGTTTTGACTGTTTTATCTTCATTGGCGGTTGCGTCATTCTTTTTGTCTGTTTCGTCAGTTGCTTTATTCTCTTCTTTAGATACGATCTGTGTAGCGTTAATTGTGAGATTTGTTGCGCTCTTTTGTGTGTTTTCGGCAGTTTCAGAACTACTATTCGCAGTGTCTTTTGTATTCTCGGCAGTTTCTTTACTCTTACCGAAAATGTCCTTACACAGATTTACGATTCCACCAATAGGACTTATGTCCCAGAAGAACGAAGCAACGGACTTTATTGCCTTCTTACCAAAGCCATCTTCTTTATTGGACCAGATTTTCTTCTGATTCTTCATGGCCTTTGTGCCGCCATAAATACCAAGCCCGCCAGCTGCAAGAATCGGAATCGCAGCGGGCCCAGCAGCAGCCAAGGCGCTTCCAGCTGTACCAATAAGTTTTCCAGCACCAGCAAGCAACTTACCTCCGCCACTAAGTAATGTAGTTCCAACCTTACCAATCCCGCCAAGAATCGTGGAACCAATCTTGCTCTTACTAACAGCATTACCGACAGCCTTAAATCCGTTTACAACTGTGGAAACAATGCCGCCGCCTTCGCCGGAACCGCCGAATAGGCTTTGAGCGCCACCTTTGATCGTGTTCCAAATATTTGTAAACGCATTGATAATTCCATTGCCAGAACTTACAACCTGTTTTGTAATATTGTTATTCGCGGTTGTTAATATGTTCTTTAATGCGGTTCCCGTTTCTGTTGCAGTATCAACGAGCGTGGTTTTGACAGCGTTGACTGCCTGCTTGGCTGCATTAACATAAGATGTGCCAGAACTTGCAGCCTTTTCGCCACCATTATTTAAGAATCCTTTTATCGTATTCCACAGACCTTTTGTGCCGAGATCTTTGTACTCACCAGTCTTAAACATGGAATACAGATTATTTAGTTTTGTTAGCGTATTTATCAGTGATTCAAGGTTTGTAATCAAATTCTGGATGCCGGTGATCGCGCTGCCAGTATTTAGACTTGCAATGATCTTATTGTGATATCCGTCCAGTGAGCCTTCCATCTGAGATAGACTCATCTTCTGGATCTGCGCAGTGTACTCAAGCTCCTTCTGGTAATCCTTCCAGCTCTTGCCGATATCATCCATGACCTCAGACAACTTGTCCTTGAACTCATTGTACTTCTTGATCTGGTCGTCAATAGCCTTTTCAGCGTCTTTATTATTCCATTCACGCTGCTTGTCGGCAAGGTCTTCGCGTGCAGTACGCACATCTTCGGCGTTTGCCTGCCACTCGTAACCATTCTCGGTGTACACACGGGTCGTGCGCTGTTGCTGGGCGCGGGCGAGAGCATCTTGTGCCTTGGAAAGTTCAATAGCACGCTCGGTGGCTTCGTTGTTTTCTTCCAGAGCTTCCTTCTGCTTGTTCAACGCCTCAATCCGCTTGTCGATGACTTTACCCATAGCATCGCCCCAAATTTTGAGGTCGTTGTTGGATTTATCATTTGCGGACGAGAGGAGAGAGAGGAAAGAAGAAAGGATGTCTTTTGCGTCGGATAGAGCAGATTTGAAACTTTCGACCGCATTTTTCGCGTCCTCCCAGTGAGCAATCAGTTTCGCCATCACTTGGGCATCGGTTTCTTGAACATCTTGATATTTCTGATTATAAACAGCAGTCAGTTCATCTAAAGCTGCTTTCTTGGCAGCTTCTTTATCCTCATCAGATGCGTCAGAAGAATCAATACGACCAACTGCACGGTCATATTTTTCTTTTACAACCTTATATTCTAAAGTCGCCTTAACCAATACGTCGTACTCTTCTTCGGTAGGAGCACGTACAGCATCGTACATCTTCTTGAGATAATCACCGTATACAGTTCCATCAAATTCCTTCATTAGTGGTTCAAGCTGCTTCACATACATATCACGCAAACCAGTTGCGTTGATTTTATATGTTCCATCATCTTGTATGAACTGATCGAGGAAAGACTGGTCAATTTGACCGAGCTCTTGAAGAGTATCTTGATTTTTAAGACTTCCGGTTTCCTGAATCTCTTCCAAAGCGCTACGGAAAGCACTAAATGTACTCTGGAATTTATCAATTTTAGTGTTTGCATCTTCGATGTCCGTGCCAAAACCGTTCCAGAAATCAGTCATGGAGATACCGCCTTTATTCAGTTGTTCAAGGCGATTTGACCACAGCTTAGCCAGACCGGTTTGCCCACTATCATTGGCAGCATTGATAATTTTCCCAACAAGAATTTCAGCGGCCTTCTTGATCTTGTCATCATCGACATTGAGATTTCCGTTCTCATCAAGGAAAATGCCATCGAGTTCTGGGTGCTTGGTAACTAGTTCGGTGACTTTCTTTAGTGTATCGTAATCCGCAATCTGTTCTCCATTTGCATTATCAATTTTAGACAGATCATGAAGGATCTCCATGCCAGACTGGAATTCGTCTGTTTTACCAGTTGCTTCATCCAGCGCGGTATTTACACCTTCAATTGCATCCTTCAGTTGATTGAGCGAAATAGTCCCGTTCTTAGCGTGAGTGTCAAGATATTCAAGGACTTGATTGTACTGTCCGATTTTACTCGTGCCATCATTTGTAGCGGCAGCCTGTTTTAGTTCTGCCTGAATCAGATCTCGACATGCAGTGGCATCTACAACCAATTCATTTCCTTGCTTTTTTAAACAAGAAGTGTATTTGGAGTCAAGCCCCATGAGGGATTTCATTGTGTTAAGACTTATGCTACCCCACTTGTTGTACTCCTCCATAGCAGAAGACAGAGTGGACCATGCGTCAAGAAGTGTTTTAGAAGAATCCGCTGCCTTGTTCGAAGAATCAGCGGCCTTTTTCGAAGAATTGCTGAACCCATCGAGCTGATTGCGTAAACCGGCAGCACCATTCATTGCGGCAGACATATTATTTCCAATAAGCGTTAATCTGGTGTTCAATGCGTTCATAACACCGTCAATTTTAGCTTGAACAGCGTCAGCGTCTTCTCCATTGGCTGCTCCCTGTGCAGCGGCTAATGCGGCAGCAAGTTCGCCTGTTCCGACAGTAGCATCTTTCAAAGCGGGGCATAAAGCAGTAAGCTTATTCTTTTCATCTTCAGTTGCTTCAGTAAATGTCTCGGCTTTTTCTGCAGCGTCTCCCTTTGCAATCGCATTTAGTTCTGATATCGCCTGAGAAATAGCTTCCATTTGAGCTTCTGCGTATTGAGTTGCCAACAAATCTGCATACGCACTTTGATTGACTTGGAGCTTTCCATTAACAAATTCAAGAGCATTAAGATACTGATCATCCATTTGCAAAAGAGCTTGCAACGAGTCAACGCTCATGTACCCATACTGGTTGTATTCTTCAACAGCGCTAGAACAGGCTTTGTATGCTGATTGAATATTGTCAATGACGCCCATTGTTTTTTCGAGTTTATCGGCGTAATCGTCAGCAGCTGCAGAGTTACTAATTTGCACAAGACCGAAACTTTCAAACACACCAATTAGAGACTCAAATGATATTTTATTCTCGTCTGCAGTTTTATGGAGTTTTTCAAGCGCAGCTGTTTCGGTCTCGGTTTGATGAGAAGAGTCTTTATCAATGTTGATTATTGCCTCGCCACTCATTCCATCAAATGCATCAAGCCCATTAAATGTTTTCCAATCGCTTTGCTGAGAGTCACCATTGTCGATATCATTCTTGATTTGTTTTATTTTTTCTGAGAATATATCAAGATTGGTAGTATCAATGCCTGTATTATCTTGTGCATTCGCCAGAGCTTTAGTGGCTTCTGTCATTGCGTTCGTGCCAGCAACATACTCATCCTTGTACTGGGCGAAACTATTAGCATCAGTCTCGTAGCTGTTCATGTTTTCAGACACGGCAGAGGAGAGTTCTTCAACCTTCTCGGTTTCGGATGTAATTGCAGCTTCGTTGTCTTTGTACTCCTGAGTGTCTTCTTTGCCAGCAGTAGCCAGTTCGCGTCGTTTATCAATTAGGTCGTTGAGTGCAGCAGCGTGCTCTTCAAGAGATTCAGTCTTAGAGACTTTCTCTGCAACTTGATGAGTGCCAGCATTTGCACCACCCTCGGCGTAAGAAACATTCACCGTGCGTGTTTTCACAATACTGTCTTCAGTTTTATCATTTACAACAGCACTTGTGTCGGCATTTGCTTTATCGTTCGCGTCCTTCTCTAACTGCTTCTTGAGTTCGAGCTGAGCCTGCAGCATATCGTTGACGGCTTGTAACCGCTCGCGTTCGGCAGGATCAACAATGTCTTCAATCTTTTTAACACCTGCGTCCTTTAGAGATTTGTTCAGCTCATCGATTTTAGACTGAATCTCTTCAACATCCTTAGTAGCTTGTTCAGCTGCATCATGAGAGCCATTCATTGCATCAACAAGTTCTTCAGAATGAGTTTTCAGATTCATGATATAGTCAACAAGCTTGGTTGCGATAAAGGCTACGGCTGCTACGCCAAGAGAGATGAGAAGTTGTTTGCCGATTTGCATTGCGTAGTTCCAAGCCATTTGACCTGCTGTGGCGATACCGGTAGTAACAATATCTGATTTTTTTGCACCAATTAGTTTTAAAAGCGATACAGACACTTTGTAGCCATTATCGGACTGTTCGAGCAATCCTGCGTTGAACAACTCTTGCGCTTTTTGAGCATTGTTGGCATCATTTGCATACTGCTCTAATAAATCACAGACATCTTTTGTGTTGGGTAACAGGTGGTTTCCATCAGCATCTTTCATGCCGGTTGTCTGCATGACTTCATTTAACACACCTTTTGAAAGTTTGTCATCCTTGGAAGCCTCTTGTTCAAATAATTGAGTATTGAATTTTTCTCCAGCTCGCGCAGCTTGAAGCAATCGTTCAATCTCTTCCTTTAGGCCATCACTAAATTTGGAAACGCTAAGAAGAGCATCTTGTTGCGCTTTGTCAAGATTCATTATCTGGACAATAAAAGAATCAACTCCACCTAACTTATCAATGGAATCATCATCAAAATGCTTCGCCCATCCTAATTCGTCTTGGAATATTCCTGCTGTCATGTATTTCTGAATGATTTTAGGAAGTCCTTTTAACTGTTCGGACGCTTTCAATACACCGTCAAAAGATCCATCCATGTTTCCAAGTGTGCCCATTGACTTATTGATTGTCAAATTGTATAATAATTCTAATGGTCAATAAGAATTATTTGTCGATGGGGTAGGAGATATGAAAGTCAAAATTAAAGGACTCAAACTATCAGATGTTGATTACAAAAACGGGAAAGCTACAACATGGGGAATATGTTCGAAAGGGGCTTTAACCGGAGAAGGTCAAAGATTATTAAAAATATATCCAAAATATAATGAGCTGCGTAATGACTGGGATATTAAAACAGACGATCAGTTTTACGCTTCGGTCGTTTATGCGTATATAGTTGATTATATTTTGAGCGAAAACATTGGCAACCATGAAATAATAAAAAAATATAAGCAAGTGATTAGTTGGTCATATAGTAATAATCCAGACGATCCTAGTGATAAATCGCAATATAGGATCAATACATCGTTCCTTGAACAGTATGAAGATTACTTAATTGAACTAAAACATCCTGGAATTCATGAAAGAGCAAAAAAAGAAAAATATCAAGAATTAGTCGAAAAAGAAAAGTATTTTGAATCACTCGAACAATACAAACAAATAGAAGCACAACAAGCCGCCCGCAAGGAGCAGCAAGACCTCGCCAGCGGTAAGAGTGTCGTCTGCCCCTACTGTAAGTCCACAAATACCGAGAAGATCAGCACTGTGAGCCGTGCCGTGTCTGTGTCTCTCGTGGGCGCTGCCAGCGGGAAAATCGGCAAACAGTGGCATTGCAAAAACTGCGGCAGCAATTTCTAAAGGAGAATTAAAATGAAAGTCAATCAGGACATTATGAACCTCATTTGCAAACTTGAATACAGAATTGGAGATACATGTGCAAATAGCGACTCGTACAACGGATGGACTGATGAGTGGGGCGCTGATTTTCGGTATCCTGTAACCGTTGACGGCCATGGGAAATTCAGGGGTCGAATTGACGATCTTGGACTTGAACCGGAAGCACTTGGCGATATCTATTATAAATTCGGCGCGAATGAGATGCATGTTGGGTACGGTATCAAGCATGTCCTCGAAGAGCTTGAAGATTTATATGGGCTTGACTTTGTAAAGCTTGAAGCAGAGCGGAGAGCAAAAGTGCAGAAGTGATTGTACCGCCAGCAAAACCCAGTAAACAATTCTATCGTAAGAACTGTGGGTATGAATGGTAAGGATGTGAACCAAGTTGTCTTTGGTGATGGCAATTGTATGCACTGATGGTATTGTGGTGTCTGCAGACAAAAGGCTGACGTGCAAAACCATTGATTTGAATACCGAACTTGTTACAAAAACTCAGTTTTTCGATACGGGATTAAAGATTTTTGTTACAAAAACTGGACACGTTATTGCACATACAGGGGAATCTGTGCTTTCCGATGGCAGATTTATTGAAGATGCAATAAAAGATATTGCACAAAAAACCAATAGCCTAAATCTCTGTGTGCGTGATGAACTACTTTATATTAAAAACGAATTATCTTCTTTTGCTGGGCTAAACGACACAAGATTTTTGGCGGCAAGCATTGAAGATGGTATAAACAATATATACACCACTTCTTTAAAATCAGACGATTTCATTAAAGTTGAATCGTCCATATTTGGAATAGGAGACCTTTCTGTAGCGCAAACAATTCATAATACATTTACACCAAACATTAAAGATTTCACAGTAGAAGAAACAATTGATTATCTTCTTTTTTTAAATTATGCAGCCAACAAACTTAATAGGTTTTGCAAAAAAGATGAAACAATAAGTCAACAATGCGATATCTGCGTCATTACGACCACCGGCACACAGTTTGTCCCTTGCGAGGTTCCAAGCGAAATAAAAAGCGAGAGTGACTATTCCCATCGGCATCTATATACCACTCTTCGTAATTGGCTCCGTAGGTTGGTTCACCGGGATGGATTATCTTATTGATTGTAATAGGTTCTTGTTTTACACGCTTTTTTATATCAATAGAAACATCGAAGCCTAGAATGTTGAATTTCACAATATCTCCTCCTTCCATCGAAGTATAGTAAAAGCCCGGCCTCCCAGCAATAGGGAAGTCGGGCTTGTTCATTATGATGACTGCACAGCAGTTATTTCAGAAGTTCAGCGATTTCTTCAGCAGTCACACCATTTGCCAGTGCATTGGCAACAATATCTTCTGCCTTTTTACGATTCAGCTCTGCCGCAATCTTTTCGTCAGCATCAGCCTTTTTCTTTTCGAGCTTTACAATCTCTTTGTTGAGTTTTTTCAACTCTGCTTCTTTTGCTTTACGCTGGGCGTTCAATGCAGCGATATTATCACCAATAGTTGCAATCTCCTGAGCAATAGATTCTGCGGCAGTATTCTTTTCAGCAATCTGTGCTGCGTAATCGATGCCATCGAGAATCTTTGTTTTATTCTTGCTTCCTTTAGGACGTGCCATAATAAAATACCTCCACTACATGCGTTTTGCTTACATGTTGTTTTTGATATTTTTATTATAGCCAGAAATACTAAGATAGTCAACAAAAATATTTTTCCACTTTTGACGGCAGGGGAAAGACTGCCTGTAATTTTTCCTGCGTGCGCTTGATTGCGTAGCAGTGATTTGGAGCACCCCATAGTGAACCTGTGGCGCTATTATGCGCGTAGTTCCACTCCGACATTATGCTCTCTGAAGCGTCTCTGGCAGTGCCTATTATAATAATGTAGGCACATGCAGAGCTTGCCTGCGGATTCCTTTCGGTTCCCGGACGAGAATTACCCAAACTCGCCGTGGCTAGGCCACCATATTCGTCGGTTTTACTAAATACTCCCTCATGCTTCGCAATGATATAATAAAATACCTGCGGAGCACTTGTTCCGTGTCACCACCCGGAGTATTGCTGGGCACAATCATGAAACCCGTCATTTTGGGTTTACCCAGCTGAGTTGCAAATGCTGCGATGCCCAGTCCAGCAGGAAGGGCACCAGTAAGATTAATGATTTTATCAAGAAGTTTAACAATCGATGTGAGGAAAGATACGCCGCCCTTTACGAGACCGGAAGAGAGGACATCGGTAGAAAGAACTTGGAAGCTTGCGTCAAGTTGTCCAAGGCGGCCTTGGATACTGTCGAGCCACTTTTCGTTCTCTTCCCATGCCACGTTGGCGCTGTTAGCAGCGGATTCCATAGCAGATTCAGCAACATCAAAATTGTTTAGAATAGCACTAACTGCATTTGCGTTTCTCTTCAAAAATTTTCAGTAGGGTCATAACTCCTACTCGGTTTGTATTACGTTTATTAACAAGTTGTTTTATATGTGGCAGCAAATTCTTCGAATTGTTCTGGCGTATTATTACCGTATCCATACTTATTATGAAATGCCATATGGACTTCTTTAGACAGACAAACACCAAGCGGATATTTTGCTTGAATTTTATAAAAAGTTTCTAAAATTAGATCCTTATAATCATCCGTGGCAGAATTTATATCAAATGTTAAATCAATCCCAAGCTCTTTGCATGTTTCATTCATTATAAGATTTAGCCCATATAAATGATGAATATCGTCGAACCTTTTTCCAGTGAGAACACATTTGTATCCGCAAGCTCGCATTGAATCCTGCTTCCAAAAATAATTATGCGCACGAATATAATCCGGAAAACTACAATTAACACGTGGCCGATGAAGACCTAACATATTCCGCTTTGTTTTTATTGCTTGTTTGGTTCTGTCAAGTGCTTCTCCCAATTCAACATCGGACATCTGTAGATAATTATTCTTAATGAATTCATAGTCACTATTTGTAAATGGATTTAAAGAGTAACTTTGAATATTGAATAATTTTGCACGATCTATAATTGCTTCCCTTGTTCGATTCGGAAGCAAAGGTAAAATCATGTTAACTGGCATTTTGTCGTAGTTTTCTATAAGGATTTTATCTTCTCTTTCAGACCAAAAAGGTTTTGAGGTAGCTCCAATACGTTTGGCTCTTGTACTTACTGACTTTTCTGTTCGACATTTCAAAATGTTTTCTGAGATGTATTTTGCGCCATGTGAAATATAATACTGTCGAATAATGTTGTCTTCATATTCTGAATAAAGTGCAAATTCCACACCTATTCTAGAAAGACCTAGGTTTGACGCTTTGGTAAAAATATTACTCCTGTCTCTTCCGGGAAGATTTTTCTCAATCTCTTCCCAAGTAGCACAGGAGTAATTGTTTTTTAAATATTCAAGCTCCGACTTAGTCCATCTGTTCGTGGATGGATTGAAACATTCTTCATTTTTTAAAAGACGAATTATCCGTGGAGTTAAAATATCATATTTTTCTGAAATGTCTTTTAGTCTAATGCCAGAAAGATGATCTGAAATAATGCATTGCTTCATTTCATTAGTTATGTTTTTTACTTCCATATACTCCTTCTTTCTAATTTATAATACAAACCTGCTCGTACTTTCATACGATGTTAAGACTATTTCTCCACCCAGTACAACTATAATACTGGGGCACACCTTTTCCATTTAAGGGATTTTCACCCACGCCTTTATGAATTGCGCCGTACTCCTATTGCTGCTTTTGGCAGCCCCTCACGGGGGATAGTCGTTGAACCTTGTCCTGCTTTGCATAATGCATCGCGTTACGGACCTTGGCTGCATGAACACCCATTGTTACGATATTTAGGCTTTTGACCATGTATCATCCTTACGTTGTTTCTACTTTCGTACCGTCATAGCGTCATGTCTGCGCTATTGTGGTGTAAGGCTTTAGGGATTACCTGCAATTAAATGTGTTAATTACGCACATTGCTGTACGTAGGGGTAAGAGATTTTACCGCCAATCATTTCAGTGACATTTGCCTGCGTTACATCGGATAGACCACCCCATACTTGAGACAGCTCTTTCATGATTTGATATGTAGACTTAAAGTTTTTGCTATCCAGCATGATGTCAACGCCAGTCAGAGATTTCAGTTCACTGCGGAGTTCAGACACAGAATTGGCCATACCGTCAACTTCAATGCCTGCATTCTCTGCGTCACTTTTAGCAGCACGGAGATACATTGATAAACTTTTTAAAGTTGTCAAGCTGTTACTTTTTATGACCATATTTCTATGGCGGGTAGTCATTTCTGGCTACCTCTCACGTTTCGTTTTGTTATATCGTGAGTTCGGACTGGATCTTCACCCTGGAAAGAATAACAGGGGATAGCTGAACCCTATATGTTACCATATAAGGTATTACAGTCTCTACGCATTTTTAATCAGTAAAGTCATGCCCAAGCAGTTAGGATGCTAAGCATAATTTTTGTTGTAGTTCATCTTTCGATAGCTCACTGTAAGATAAAACGATATCCTCATTTAGAACTATTTTATCGTTGTCAAGATGATAGTTGAATGAATTGTAATTTTGAAGCCGTCCGTTTTCATTTATAAATTTCTGTATTAAAGCCTCACACAAGTTCGGATTTTTGTTTATATCGGATTCCCATAAATATAAAATAGGAATATTATATGTTTCCGTTATATATGTATGCTTCGCTTTGTCTCTTCGAATAGCTTCTCGTTGCTGCTGATATTTTATAATTGGATACCGTATTGGACTACAATGCCAATAATCGCCCATAACTTCAATAAATAAATTGTAGTCTACCAAATAGTTATCAACGGCATAATACTCTACATTGTATTCGTTTATATATTTAATGTCCATGTTATCAAGCATTTTATTTAATGTGAGTTGTGGTTTGCTTTGAGTTTGAGATATTATACCGCTTTCAATTGTCCTTGCAGCACGTTTTCGAGATTCTTCTTTCCATTCAGGTTGCTGGCTCCAAACTTTTGCATACCATTCTCTTCTACATTTGGATGAACAAAAATGATTGTTTTGGTTTTTTATTTTATATCCATTTTCAAAATATTTTTCACCACACCAATCGCAAGGAATCAAATCTCCTTCAAATCTTGGATTGTTGAACCCGACTCTTGTCTTTTGCCATTCGTTTTGACACTTATCAGAACAAAATCGTTGAGTTGATTTTTTTGATAAATACATATCTTTTCCACAATTTTCGCATGGACGATGCTCGTAAGCAATATCATGATGCCATGCAATAGAACATTTATTTGAGCAGAAATGATGCTTTGTATTATTATAATGATATGTATTCATATATTTTAATTGTCCGCACCATTCACAGTTATACCATACACCTGTTTTACTTCCTTTTGCTGGAATAACAATCACCTCCATAAAAATAAAAACCGCACAACTCCTAACTGTGCGATTTGATATAACTTTACTGATTAAATCTTTGCTCGGTCTTGTCCACTTCTGGATTTTGACCGATATAGCTAATTTTTCTAGCTACCTATTACTAGGCAGCGTCGGCATATACTTTACCGACCGTATCTGCATCTTGGATAACTGAGTTTGCAGCAGTACCAAGCGCAATAGTTTCTTCCAGCGTATTATTAGCGGCCGACATAGCAGCAGAACTGCGAGTCAAGATTTCGCCAAGGTCTTTTGCAGTAACAGGCTGCGTGTTTGCTACAGCGTCAATTTTATTAACGACATCTTCTGCTTGATCGGCTAACAGTCCAAAGCCTTGCAGAGTAGAAATCAAATATGAAGACGAGGTGTTAACGTCATCAATATTATCGCCAACGTTTTTGAGCAGGGTAGAGTAGGTCGCTAAATTCTCGGCATCTTCATCAGAATAACCAAGTCGCTTCCAATCTGCGGTTGAATTAACATAGTCACTTATAGATACGCCTAACTTTTGAGCCTGTTCTGCGGCACGTCCCATATACTCTTCAAGGGACTTTCCTGTATACTCACTGACTTTTCTTAACTCAGTTACTGCCGTATCAATCTCGACCACATTCTGATACACGATACGCAGAGCGTCTTGCATCTTGTGCAGAGCTGCCATAGTGATCATAGTGCTCAAATGCTGACCAAACAGTTTTTCGAACACATCAAGCAGATTTCTTGATTCAAGACCCAACTTTTTGGATTCAGCGCGAAGCTCTGCATATTTCTTTTTCAGTTCACCAATTTTCTCTGGTGCGTTACTTTGATTCAAAGCTTCAAGTAACTCATAGAGAGACTTTCCAACGTCTGTTCCTTCAAGCTTTTTATGTTCAGCAATATAATCATGAATAGTTGCCTTCAGATTAGCGACTTCCATTGATGCCTTATTTATAGATTTTTCACGAGAGGCTTCTTTATTGAAATCTTTTGCTTCTTGTGTTGCTTCTCTATAGGCGAGATGTAATTGATTTATTGCATCCGTTACAGAATTAATTTTATCTGGAGATATACCAAGGTTATTCTGTGCCCATCCTTTGGCAGCGGATACCGGATCTGAAGATTCGTTTACCGTATCGAATAAAGTTTTGAGCTTTGAATCTTTTTCTTGTAGTTTGCCATAAAAAGAATAATCAGTACCATAATTCTTCTGGACATCCTTCATTGTGGCCCTATTTTGAGATATTGCATCGCTGACAGATTTTAAGTTTGATATCTTTGTACTTTCTCGTTTTGCGGCTTTGTTTTCCGCCTCTTCGACGGCTTTAACTTTTCTTTCGATTTCTTCCCAAATCTTTTTAACTTCTACAAGTTTTTCTTTATAAGCGTCAGTCTGAGGCTCAAGCTCATTTAACTGCTTAAGAAGATTATCGATACCGTCAAATTTGACATTCTGGAGACTTCCATCGGCCTGCATCTGTCGAGCAACTTCAACGCCCTCGGCAATTTTGACGCCTTCGCGCTCAAGTTTCTTATAATTGCTCTTCCAAATGGTGTATTGCGCGTTGGCTTTGTAAGATTCACGCTTTAACTCATTATAATCAACTGCATAATTCTCATATGTGTTTGGGTTTTGAGCACTAAGTGTAGCCGCTTTTGTAATGACTCCATTGATAGAGTTCTTTAATTTCTCATTAGAGCTGCCAGAGGCTTCTTCTGCAAGCTGATAGAATTTCTTTTCAATACTATCGACGGCTTTCGCAAGGTCTTTTTGCTTCTTTTCTACAGTGTCTATAATTGCCACAACAGATTTCCAGTTTTCTTCTGCGGCTTGAATTGCGTTGTTGTACTCTTCTGTACCAACCTTTGCTTTGGCAATCTGTGATACAAGTTCTTGCTGCTTTTGAAGCGCAACTTGAATATCCGTCGCTGTTTTACCCTCTTCTACGGTTCCATAAGTTTTTTGCTTATTTGATAAATTATCAATAAGATTCTGGTAGCGATTGTCTTGAAGTTTGTTATTGTTATCAATGCGCTTCGAAGTTCGACGCTCTACAATTATATTTGCAGAATCAAGTTCCTTTTTTGCTTTTAATGTAAGCTGATCAATTTCGTCTCCAGAAAGAACATCAAGTAAATCTAAAAATTTATCATTGGCGGAATTAAAAGCATCTTGCATCTGTTGACGAGCGGTTTTTGCGGATTCAGAGGCGTCGTCATTATTGTACTTCGCAGATTCCTTTAGGCCATTAGCATAAGCTCTTACCTGTTCAATAAATGCATCTGATAGGATTTTTTTGGCTTGCTGAGCCTGTTTGTCATCAGCGCTTTTAGAATCTTTTGCTTTTTGTAACAATAATTCTGAACGTCTTTTTTGAACTTGTTTATGAATGTCAGCCAATGTGCTTTGGACAGCAGGTGAGTTTGAATAGCCACCACCAACAATTCCTCTCGGAGCACCAGCTTTTTGTCTATCAGCCTTAATAGCACGTAGAGATTCTTCATTCTCCTTTTTGGCCTTTACAGCATCCTTATAGGCGTCACTGTCTTCGCCGTATTGCTTTTTGGCTTCCGCAGCAGCTTTAATTAATGCCGGCTTTTGTTTTATTAACTCAACATATTCTTTTTCATAGCTATTTCTCTTTTTAGCTTTATCGGTTTCAGAAACATTATAAAATCCTGCCATATTGGCAGCTTTTAATGTGCCGTTTAAATAAGAGCCGCTTTCTTCCCATGGCCACAAGATTGTTTTATCTGCCATGAGTTCATCGATTTGTTTTGAATCATTGAGGTTTATTTTTTTACCCTTTAAGGACTCGATCCAATCATGCTCTTCTTCTGTGAGATTTTCGATAAGTTCTCTTGTTGTTTCTTCAAAATCCTTTTCATAGTCTGCAATTTTTCCTGCATACCAAGATCTCTTGTTTGAATCTTTATTTGAAATTGCACTCTGTAAATATGTTCTATTTTCTCCAATATTGGAAATAAGCCAGCCAAGATGAGCCTCTTTCGCTTTACGATCAAAATCAGCCGCTTTTTCTTTTGCTCCTCCGCCATTATTCTCGGCAGGGCTGTTTTTCTTTTTGACTTTTGCTGCTTCACCAGCCGCTTCTTTAACCGCATCAACAATCTTCGCATTCTTCAGAATCAGATTGCCCGCGATATCAAATTCTTTTTTTGAAATCTCAACGTCGTCAATCTTAACATCGGCTGCTTTGATTTTTACTGCGCCATTGAGGTTCAGAGGATTAGGTCTCTTGATATCCTCGTCCTTGAGTTCAATCTTGCCCTTAAAATCAATGACATCAGGCTTTTTAACATCATCCTTGACGTTCTTCTTTTTGCCCTTGGCAGAATTGTCAACTGTAACATTAGACACTTTGCCTTCCAATTCGATCGCCGTCTTCGGGGGAATGATATCAGAAACCTCGAGTTCGACCTTGCCGGGAATCTTCACAGAACCCTTCGGAGGTGTCACATCTTCCACTTTAAGAGTTACCTTACCGGGAATATCAACCGGTGCAGTCGGAGCAGCCACGTCTTTTGTGTTCAAAGTGACGGAATTAGCTGTTGTCCCATAGGCATCTGTCTTTTTAGCAATAAGATCCAAGTCTGTGATTTGATTCTCAAGAGACTTGCTGAGATTATCAACTTCCTGTGCGACGTACTGAACAGATGGACCAATAGTTGCTATTTTTGTGCCATAGTCTTCAGCGCTTGTAGAAATTTTATTTAGACTTTGTTTTACAGACGATAGAGCGCTGGCATTTTTCTGAAGGTCGTCAGAATTGCCAAATTGAACAGAAGTCGGATCAACCGTGACAGTACCGGGAATAGACACAGGATTTTTGACATCGACAATAACGTCTGCATCTGTAATGGTGACTTTACCTGATATGGAAGTAGAAAGAGGAGTAGAGTTTTGCCCGCTCTCTTCTTCATCTTTTGTAATGCTGTTGCCTAAAATTACAACATCATTGAACGCTTCTTGTAGCTGCTGCTTTATGTTCGCAATAGCGCCATTAGCAGGTTTGAATCCGATAGGAGCAGAAACTTTAGCAAAAATTGTATCAATAGACTTCTGAAGTTCCTCTTGATTGATATCAAATACTATTGCTTGAATTTTAGCGATTCCGTTATTTAGAGCGTCTTGATTTTCAGCCTTTGGCTCTTCTGCTGGTTTCTGGGCTGGAGTTTTGTCCGGTTCTTTGCTTTTCGGTTTTGGTTTACCTTTCGGATTACCCTCATCTTCGTCTCCCTTTACACCAAAGGATTTCAATAGCTTTTTATACTCTTCGAGTTCTTGTTTGAGAGCCTCTCGATTGGATCTTGTTTTTGTCAATAGATCATTTTCTAATTCGACTGTTCTTTGCTTTTTGGTATTGATTTCTTCCTGCTTTGTTGCAATATTGCTCAAAACTTCATCAAAAGCAGCACCATACGTCTTTATTTCTGCATCACTTAAATAACCGGAATTGTCATCTTTAATAGCTTTATTAAGTGTTTTAGCGAGTTCGCCTGTGACTTCTATAGCAGTTTTTGTCTCAGCCGTGATGTCACCAACTCGCGTTTTCATTCTAGTTAAGTGATCGTTGGACTCGTCAAATAGTTTGTTTGTGTTTTTGTTGTTAAACAGTGCATACAAATTATCGTAGTCTTCTCCTGTTTTTATCGACGTGGTTGAGAGTTTCTTTAAGAAAGAAATAAGAGGAGTAAGAGCTTTTGTTGTAGACTCGGCATCAAAATCCTCATTGTCAAGAAGATCACTGAATTTGTCTTTACTTAAATTCTTTTTTAGAGCAGATAATTTTTCTACTGTTTCGGATGCGTTGTTTTGAAATTTTTCAAACTCACTATTAAATCCATCAAGAAATTTTTCTTCATCTGCATCATAAAAATTATCAAGACTTGCAAATTGGTCTCTAATGTTTTTAACCAATTTTTCAACCCGTCGGATTGTCGTTGTGCTCTCTGTATCTCCAATTTGAAAAAGATCTGTTTCTTTGAATGGTTTTACTTTACTCTTTACGCCTTTTAGTCCTGCGGTTAATTCTGCCTGAACTGATTTTAATTCGGACTGAACAGCATTTGAAATGCCACGACTTGGAAATAACCCTTCTACGACACTGTTTAACCCAGCTGTATTTGTTGTGAGATTTTTTAAGTAGTAAGACAGTTTGTCATTGACTGATTTTAATTCTTCTTTGAGTCGTTTGCTGAGTTCGTCACTAAAATCATCAACATTAACACCAACAGTAACTTTCGGGATATCGCCAATGCCGTTAATCTGCTGTTGAATGTCTGTTTTGAGTTTTTCAGTATCGACAACAGGCGTTATATTTGCGGTTGCCTTGATATTCTTTAATTTATCTTCGATTTTCCTTTTTATGCCATCAACATTAGGGTCAATATCGATCTGTGGCTTTTCACCGCTTTGTTTTACTTTTCGCTCAATGCTTGTCTTTAACTCTGTTGGTTTGATTTGTGGATCTACCTTAACTTTAATACTCAGTTCTGGTTCACGCGCCATATTATATTCCTCCTTTGGAGCCGAATCTAAAAAAAGCAGGCTTTAATAAGTCTGCTCATCTTTTTAATTATTTGTCGTGCTCGATTCGATTTTTTAGTAGCTTTACAATATCAGCGTATCGATAATCGATGTCATCTTGTGTGTTTTCTATGAATGGACGTGGTTTTGTCCACTTATATTTTCTATAATTCCACGGATTGTAAGCGCCCTCTTCAATTATGCGTGCTAAACTGTCTGGTTTGTTTTTGAAATTTTGAGCGTTTAAGCGCGGTCCATCGATAGGTGCCTCTTCATACACATACAGCGTGCGATCTCGAACCTTGTGTTTTAGATTTTTATCGTCTACTAAGCCACCAGATCCCTCACGCCGTTCATATTCGACGGGGGAGTAGGTTGAATACACATCTTTCTGCACATGAGTTTTAAGCCGCTCTTTTACAGTGCTTGCAATTTCGTTTTTTAGTGCCAGATTTGCACGTCTCATGATTTCAGTCCGAAGAGCATTCACCGTGGTAGCTGTAAACTTTGCCATAATCTTACTCCTTGTCTTCGGTGACCACTGTGGCGTGAATTCCATCAAGTGAGCCTTCTGGAGTTTTAACACTATAGCTGTTATCGAAAACGGGCTTTGTCATGTTCTCTTCAGAAATAGTTTTGATCATTTCCTTCATATTAAACTGCTCACCAATACCATTCAGCACATCGGCTGCCAACTTCATCAACTCCTCAAACGGCTGATTTTTTGCAGTTGCCTCGAACAGTGCCATATACTGCTGACGTTCAATCTCGATCTTCTCACGGCAAGCCTTGTTCAGCGTGCCAAGAATATACTTGCGAGGAGCCTCGTTCATCATCTTTGTGGTTTCATCAGAAAACGCCAACTCGCTCAGCGTGTTCTGATCCATGCCGGTTGTATTAGTGTCTGTAAAGTAGACAACAGCAGCGATACGGAAAGCATAATCATACAATGCGGGATCATACTTGCCATTACGCTTTGACAGGTCTACAACACCATCAACAAACTGGATGCGCTCTTCTAGGTTCAGATTATTTTTCATAATTATTAGTCCTCCTGTGTAATTTTATCTTGTTCAAGTCTCATCAGTGCGGCAGTCGCAATACACATCGCGTCCGCTTCATCAGAAGAAACATTCTCACCATAATGTTCGGCTACATAGTCAATAGCCTGCTGTTTTAGTTCTGGGCGTTTTACTTGCCGCCCCTGTTTGAAATCGAGCATTTTGCGCCATTCAGTCGGCTTTATGATTTCATATGGAATATTGAATAGTTCACACGTTCCAATAATCGCCCCCTGCAACTGCGCAAGCTGAATTACTGTCTTAGCTGATGCTTGCAGCGCTACGTCTTCAATCACGACAAGATCGGGATTGTTGGTTTTGATACGGCTCTGTATCATCTGGCGCATAATGGCGCGACGCTCAACTGGGTCTTTGGTTTTACTTAAATCAATCAGCGAGTGATATACAGCACCGTCGTCTAATGTACAAACGCCGGTCTTTATCAGCGCTTGATCAAAAGCTAAGATTTTTATGATAAACACTTCCTTTTTGTTTTGGAATATGGTAAAATTCAAACTTGAAGAACACCTGCACACCCCTCTTGGGGCTTATTTAATCATGTGGACGTTATCGTAGGGGCTTCCCGGAAATCCAGTAGTCAGGCTGCTGGTAGAAAGGAGGACCCTATGGAGATTGATTTCGAAACGTTTTGTATGATAATCGGTCTTATTGCTAGTGTCATGTCCATCTTGGCATCAGCTAAGACTTTAAGCCAGCCACAGGCATAAATGGGGCCAAACCACTCGAACAATCACTGAAGCCTCTATGCAAATTAGAGAGCTGGTCCGCTGTGTGGGTGTTCTTCTTATTTGTGAGTTTCCTCATATCAACGCATGACTGCTCAAGCGGTCGTGCGCTCATAAAAGGGGTAGAGCCCCGAAAGACTCTACCTCTGATTTACTATTCAACAATTACTCGCCATCAAAGACCAAGTCGAACATGTTGCCATCAGCATCAGCCAGAACATCGAAGGTCATGGTCAGGGAAACGGGATCGCCGGTATTCTGCCAGGACAGCTCGAAACCAGCCTGCGGAACAGCCTTATACCAAATCGGATGGGCCTCGATAATGACATCGTCTTCGGTCTTGTAGGGAATAGAACCCTCGACACGATATGCCTTGGGGAAGTGCTTGGAATCGAGGTGCACCACCTGGGGCTTAGCAGACTTCTTGTAGTAATACACAATGTAGTCGACGCCGCTCTCGACAGTGACGGTGACTTCCTTCTCAGCCACGGTAGCTGTCAGCTCGGTACCCAGATCGTCGTCGGCCTTGAAGACCTGCACGTAATCACCTGCAGCAGCCTCGCTCAGAGTCAGCTTGGCAGTGTCGGCAGCGGTAACCTTCTCGCGCTTCAGGAAGTTTGCAGTGGTACCCAGATCGTTACCAGACAGCATCTGGAAGACCTTGACGGGATACACCTGAGCCTCGATGGTCAGAGTGCCGGTACGAGAACCGTCGAACTGCACGCGGTTGGGAGCGCCCTGACCGCCAGTAGCAAACACACGATCACCTTCGAAAGAAGTAGAAGTGACGTTAGCCCAATCGACATTCAGGAACATTTTCTCAGTGGAATAGTTCTTCAGCATCAGGTCGGCAACTTCGCGGTTGGCAAAATTAGCATTCTTGTTAGCCATAATTGTTATCCTCCTATGTTTTCATCTTTTTTATCGATGCGTTCTATCCACTGTGACGGGTCATACTTTCCGCCCCAAACTGAATAGTTCATCTCTGCGATATTTAATTGTTTTGCCTTCATTAGTTGGGAGAACGTGTCTCGTATCTGACCAATGGTGAGGGCACAAATATTTGAATAATTCAGACTCTGATGAAATGTACACAATAACGAGATCATGTTAGGCAACTCCAAATTGGGGTCGCCTTTTTTTGTTTTTGCGAACTCTTTCTTCTTTTTCTGAAATTTCTCCCAAAACAACCGGTCTTTCTCGGTTTTAAACTTAGGATTCTCTTCGGGCATATCGTCATCCGCAATATCAAGTAACTGCAAAATTACTTGAATAACTGTCTTGTAATTTGATTTGTTAACAAAGCCGCCAATTGACGCATTGCCTTTTGAATCGACTTGTTTATCAATCAAAATTGCGCGATATTTTTCATCCCACTCCAAATTACCGAAAATAAAAAGAGCCAAACCCGAAATCAATTCGGATCTGGCTTCTTCGTTGGCTGTTAGGATATCAAACATTGTCATTTCATTTTTTTGTTCATTTGTGAACTGATTCCACGGATTTTCTATCTTGGCATCTGTCGAGAAGTCCGTGAAATATTTTTCTGGTGTATACAAAAATAAAGTCAATACTCGCTGATACTGGTTGTAGCCGAGCTTCAAAATATCTCCAAGAATAGGGGAGTGAATTCGACCTACTTCGCGCAGCATGACCCCATAAGGGCTGATATGGTCTATATAATTTAATCGAATCATCGCCTTGCCCTCCGAAAAGTTCCAACGCGATAAACGAGCATACGACCATAATAGGGCTGTGCTGGTTTATAAATACTGCTGCCCACCCATTCAAGTGGACCAATTCCAAATTCAGCGTTGCCGTTTAAAATCTTATCAACGTCACTTACGAGAACATCAATTCGAGTACCAGCTTGTCCTTTGCGGCGATAGGTCTGCATGAGATTTTTGCTGCAATATGCGAACACATAAATCGTCATGTCTGTAATCGTGTCGCCATTAGTTTCTTCTGGCACCACCTCAACGCACAAAAATGTCTTGGAATTCTCTTGAGTATCTGGAACGAACTCGTATTTGAACACACAGCCACCCTTTCCTGACCCGTCCTTACCAAGCAGAGCAGTTTCAGGATCTTCAATATTATCGACGTCGCCCAGAAGGACATCAAGAATATTGTCATCGTTTATCAGCTTTGATATTACTTTGTTTTTGAAAGAACCGATCTCTTCCAAATTCATATCAGATCACCTCCAAATCAATATCGGCGGTTAATTTACCTGACTGAACTGTCAAAGATACAATGGTTCCAATCAGCTTGGGATTATCAGCGCAAACTACTTTACATTTTGCGCTAGACACAGAATCCTCCGCGTTCTTAAAATGGATCTCATCAGGAACATGATCGCCCTGTAAAGTCCAATTTGCCATCTCACACGTTTCGCCATCGATTTTCGCTGTAAACAGCTTACCGAAACCGCCGGCTTGAACTGTCGGAGCTCCAGTAAAATCAATACTGAGAACATATTCTGGCTCAGCCTCCTGCGGTGGATAGACGACCTCTGGCGGAATTTCTTCTGTATCTTCAATAGGAACATAGTCACATATCATCTTCTCAGCGTTGTCAGTCTCTGGATTATATAAATCCTGTTCGACATTAAAAGAGAGAAATCCGACCTGTTCGTTATTGTAGTCAATGCGGCTTGTCATCTGGTCGACCAAAGTAATACGATATGTTTTAGGCACATCGTTAATAATTTCCAGCATTAGCCGCTTACCAATATTAAGATTGGCAGAGTATTCATCGAAAGGCATCTGGATACGGAATTCGCGAGTAGAATAGCTCATCTGCTTATTCTCTTCCAGATTGGAATAATATGGCTTTTCAACTGTAGCCCACAAAGAATGGATCTTGTGAGAATTATCGTCTTGCCATTTTATTTCCTTTCGACAAATCTGAATACGTCCGCGCACTGTAATCTCGTCTTCCGGATCTCTTTCTGTAATCAACCAGTGGCTCTTGCTCCAATAGACAATGCTTCCAATAGAAAAGTCTTCGCCCGGCAGAGTATGAATGATTTTTTGATCCATAACAGTTGAAGAAATAATATTTAGTTTACGCGGAATATCATCAATCGTCACATCTTTAAAAGAAGGACTGACTGGAGCCAACTTATTTTGGTCGTGAATTGACTTGTTAATTATTCTGTCACGCTGGGTTGGTCCATTAAGTTTAAGCATTTTTCTATATTCTGATCGAGTCATAAGCCACCGCCTTACTCAGTCAGCTCAGAAACCTTGTTTACTCTGAACGAGTAGCCATTCATTTCGGCTTTCAATTTCCGTTCTGAATACTGTAACAAGTCTTTCATCTGCTCCAATAGCTTAGCGGGGGAGAACATAGAGAAATCTTTTGTACTCATGGCGTTTTTTAGTGCGTCAGAATTAAAGACGTAAGGCTCTAACCAGTGAACAATCATACTCAGGGCGAGAATACTCTGCTCCTTGCGAGACAGCGTAATGTTGAACATCTCGAGCTCCTCGTCGTAATCGGTCAGGTCATTAACACAGATGTCTGCAAAATCGTCAATCGCTGCCTGAAGCAGGTCTTTTTCGACTGCCGCAAACATTTCGTCTGTGTAGCCTTCTTTGTCATAATCTTTGATTCGCCCACGACAGCGGGCATAGATACTTTCAAAAGTGGTTGCCATAGCCCGCCTCCTTTATTTAGATGGTATCTTCCAGTTCGACATCCAGAGAGTCCTCCAGCGCCTTGATAGCACTGCGACTGTCCAGCTCGCCAGAATCAATCTTCTTCTTAGCCTCAGATGCAATGGCATCCTTAGTACCGCCCGGCAAAGTGGGTACGATCTCCTTGATTTCGTCGGCGGACATATTAAATACATCCTCAAAGTCATCAGTAGACAGACTGTTCTGATAGTAACGACCGACACCCAGCTTCTTGATAACGGCGGGGTCATCAATCAGAATCCAATTCTCCTCAAAGAAACGACGCTGATTGCCACGCATAGAAACGAGCTCGCGATACTCCATCTCCTGAATCTCACCCAGACCGCTCCACTCGACTACATAGCCGGGGTTCAGTGAGGACTTATAGATCAGGTTGCCAGAGACACCGCTTCGGCACTCGACCATAGTTTCGTTTGTAATCTCTGCGGTAGAAACAACGGGCTGCTCAACGGGGGTTTTTGCAGTAGTTGCTTTGGGAGCCGCAGCTTTTGTAGTTGCACGTCTTGCCATTATTTCCTCCTATATAATAAGAAGCGGCAGGGAAGCCCCTACCGCCCATGTAACATTTTAATTTGATGATCAGGACAGCTTGTACACGCCAAAGTCACGATCAAAGATAACGGCAATACCGGTGCGCTTCATCATCAGGAATTCCTGAGTCATATCAGCGTTGTCCATGGGGTTGCCCATCAGCATAGTGACGTCGCCCTCGGTAACGCGCTTAATGGGCTTGGTATCGCCAGCAAACACGTAGATGACATCGTCGCTCAGCAGGAAGTCGTCGGTGCCGTCCTTGTGACGCTGCTTCACAGCCACCAGAGGAGTGCCGGCCAGATGACCAATATAGCCCATTGCGTAAACATCTTCCTTAGCGGAATCAGACATGGTAGCAGTCTTGATCTTGCGCAGAGCCTTCTTAGTGCCGATAATAACAGCAGACTCACCAGTAGAAGTCTCAACGTGCTCGATCAGATCCAGCAGCTTCTCCTCGTCATAAGTACCGGTCACAGTATAGGGAGCCTGCAGCTTGGAGAACATGCCGGTGAAAGCAGCATATGCAGCATCCAGCTCCTGCTTGGTGAAAGACTTGCCGACCAGATCAACGAACTCGTTAAAGTCGATACGGCCAGCCAGCACGCGGTTTAGTTCCTCATAGATCTTCACGGCACGCAGCTGAGTATTGACAGTGATGTCCTGACCACCCTCGATGCGCTGACGACGAATGCCCTGAGTACCTTCAGCGATATCAGCAACAGCAAACAGGCACTCCTTCTCGATATGGAACTTGTTGGTGTCGCCCAGAGACATATTGCGATCCTCGACCATGTTCATGAAGAACTCGTCGCCCTTCAGACCTTCCTCGTGGATAACATTCACCAGTTCCTCAACAATTGCGAAAACCTGAGCGCACTTGCCGTCGCGAACAGCCTTCAGATCCAGCTTTGTGGAGCCACCGTTTGCCTCAATCAAAGCCTTGCGCAGAGCCTCCTGAGTATCATTAACAGAGTAATCACCGGCGACGTGACCCTTGTAGCCATCAACAGCCAGCTTGATCAGATTAGAATCAATAGCCATGGTATAAACCTCCTATAATAAAAATGGCCGCCCGCTATTGCACGGACGGCGTTATGTTAATTTCTTGAACTTTGGGATCACTTCAGGCTAATGTAGAAGTATGTATACTTGCCATCGCCAAAGCCGACAGTCTCCTTCTCCAGAATGGTGCCGAAAGTGGTGTCATCAGCGGCATCGGTCTGAACGGTAATCTTGGTAGAACCAGCGGTATAACCAACAGTCTTGCCAATCTCGGGAGTGCCCTCGAAAGCCTCAGCGGTCACAGAGAAGCCACCCTTAGAGTCCAGAGAATATGCGCGAATGGTCTTACCGGCTTCATTAACCCACTCGGTCAGATAGTGAGCGACAGTCTGATCATAGAACAGCTCTTCCTCTGCAATCACATACAGATCCTCCTTCACGGCACCAGCTGCGGGAGCAGTTGCCTTATAAGCCTCACGACCCAGCTTCTCGCCCAGAACAACGATATTACCGTTATCAATTGCTGCGGGAGCATCGCTAGAATAGAAAATCACACTTGCCAGCTGCTCACCATTCTTGGTGCCACCCAGATTATCAGTGCGCACAACAGCATGCTTAATATTTGCCATAATTATGTACCTCCTAAAATTTTGAATTATTTACTTGCCGAGATAGTGTTCCATCAGGCCACCATACACGGCGTTATCTGAACCGTTCTGGGTGCCACCCACGCCAAAGCGGACAGTTCCTCTGTTGTTAGTAGTGGGAACATAAGAGAACTCAGCGGACTGACGGCCAACCAGTGCATAGCACTTAGTCTCCAGCTCGGCATAAGTAATCTCCGTGTTCTCCTTCAGTGCGGTATATTCCGCATTTGCGCCCAGCTTTTCATCCATAATAGAGAACAGCTCGTCACGCTTAGCCTTTTCTGCTGCGGCGACTGCCTCAGCTTCGGCCTGCTGATATGCTTCCAGCTTAGGTTTGATTTCACTAACTTCATTGGCTGCTTTAGTAAAGCTGTCAGACAGCTCAGCGATTTTGTCAGTCAGAGTAGTAAAGGCGGCAATAGTGCCAGGCATCACTTCACCCTCATCCCAATCATCATATGTAACCTTCATGCGCTTGATATTCTCATAATCCAGAACAACATTGTCGCCATTCATAGAGTAGGGAATGCCCATCAGCTGCCATGTCTTGGAGCAACGAACCACCACTGTCTCAGGCATCAGATCTTCAAAATAGAAATCTGGAATCATATACTCAGAATCCCAACTAGAAGGATGAGTGTGCTCGGCAAGCTTAGTACCGATCTCGTCCATCAGCTGAACTGTAGTTAGAGTAAACTCATTGTTTTCAGTAGCGGTGGGCTCATCTTCAGATGCCGGTGCTGTATTTTCAGTCGGAGCAGATTCACCCTCGCCCTCATTTTCTGCAGCATTTTCAGCCGCAGGAGTCTCACCTTCGCCATCTGCCGAAGTAGTATTTTCGGCAGTCTGGACGTCGGGCTCCTGTACTGTATTTTCTGCCGGAGGAGTCACGGTTTCAGGATTTTCGACCACGGTCGTATTCTTCTCGTTTTCATTCATTGGTGTTTTATCTCCTTTCTCCTCATCGGATGGATTTTCATTTTGTGCAGCATAATTCTGCGTGAGAGCCTGATACTCATAGAGACGCTCTCGAATTTGAGATGTGATATCGTCAACAGAAAAATTGGCGGTTACACAGCTCCCAGTCATTGCGGGCTGAATCTTCGGATCGGTGGTCGACAGAATGCAGCAACCATCAAACTTAAAAGACGAAACGGGAGTGATTCCGTCATCGCGTTTCGCCTCGCAAACCATATCGGTCAGCTCGACGCTGTGGTTTTTTGTCACATCGCGAGTGAAGATATCTACTGGGTCGCCAAATTTTGTCCAAATCAGGCCGTCAACACGCAAATATTCACGTTCTGTGCCAGTTCCGTCATCTTTAATAACCCAACGCGGGTTACAAGATTCAGGAATCACACCATAAGCCTGCCCCGCATACAGATATTTGACATCAGTATCAGTAATTCGCAGCTCGTGCTCATGACCTTTGAAGTCTTTATCTTCATCGTCCAATTCGTTCACTACATAACCAAGAATCGGCATATTGGCGATAGTCGGGACAGCTTTGTTGATAACATCTTTCGTGAAGCTGGTCTTATTAAGATTTGCTCCTGTGTGCATCACATCAATACAGACATCAATGAAGCGAAAATCAGAAGTTTCATATTCATTCTTCTTTGAAAAAGAGATTGGATATCGTTGATTCATTCTGCTTTCACCTCCTCATCCGTAAAATAAAAGCCCTGACGAATTGCAATCTGCAACTCAGCCAGAGCATTTTCAAATACATTATCATTGATAAATACATAGTTGTTCGGTGGATCTTTTCGTAGCAGGAGAGCGCCGTGTTCTATCAAAAACTTCGACATCCCGGCGGCGTGAGAACCATGCACAACCATTTCACATAGATATTGTGCCATGTTACTCCTCCTGTCTATCTGCTGTTACTTCACCAGCGTCACTTAATTGTTTGCCCTCGCTTGCATTAGATGGGCGTCCGCCCTCATTTACAGCGCCAGACTGTGTATTAGAACTTTTAAGCGGAACTTCAACAGTATTCAAGCCAAGCACATCATTCTCAAGATAAGCCATATTTTCATAATCCGTGCCAGCAAACCCGGCGGTTGCAAGGATAGCGCTACGTGTTGGAATGCCATATTGGGCGTCCTTTAGATATCGCTCATGCATTTCGGCACGGTTGTAATGTGTAACTGGCAAGAAATTGATACGGAATTTATAAGAACTTGATACGCTCTTGAGTTTACGATTGACCCAACGTTCCAACTGACGAATCACCGCAAATACAATCATTTGGTCATTTACAGTACACAGATTCAGCGTTGAAGCAGCCGGATCATCACCGCCACCAAACAAGATTTTATTTACACCAGCCTGCGCAAATAGTGTTGCTTCGGCCTTTGCGACCTCGTTCGTATCACTATTTACACCGCTCTTGTCAAAGTTCCAGTCAGTTAATTTCATGGGCGTCAGAATTGCACCAATATTTGGCGGCAACACATTGCTCATCATGTCGTAGAACTCTTTGGCAGTTTCATAGTCAATCAAAAATGAACCATCTTCGTCGTTGATAGGAATCTCCATTGCAATAGCTTTGTAGTTATTGGCTTCACTGGCGTTCTTGCTGATGGCGCGGTAATCCTCAATATCTGCCAGAGCACTAAACAGACTCACAAACGGCGGAATGGGGATATAGTCATGTTCATTTACCTTAATACAGATTGATTTGGAACTGTCCAATTCTTGCCATTTATATAACTGAGTATTGGTTTTATAAGTGTTATACATAGTCTGGAACTCGGGCGGATAATTCAGTAACTTGTCTTGGTTTGAATCAAAATATGAAAAGTTAAATGCAAAGTTGTATACACCATCTTCAATGCTACTGATTTTACAATAGTCTGCATCTAGGTTCTGGAAAGCAAAACTATCATTCGTCTCCCATGCGTATCCGTAATAAACGTCGTCACGAAATGCAATCGTTAAAATCTTGGTTGCTTCGTGTGGAATGTTCATCAGTTCAACAGCTGTTGAGCTTGCGTAGTATGCTTTCTTAAACTTATTCAGGTTGATACTTTTAGATCGATCAAGACCGTATGGAACAAGTTCATAAGAGAATGTAGACATATTCGCAAAATACTGAATCAACCGACGATAGTAATTTGAAATATTGAACAGATATTTGCTCATATTCCGCAGTTGCTTTTCGTAACTAGCTGGATTAGCAAGATACTTTACAATTTGATCCTTTGTATATTTGGTATATGTCGGATTTGTCTCTGATGTAGATTCAAGGTTGCGAATGCCAATCTTTGATAAGTTAGCATAAACGCCACTTACTAAATCAGAATATGTAACATAGGAGGTCTTTCCACTTTTGGAATTCGTGACCATGACCTTTTTATTCATTATATTTTCAGCCATTACAGCCCTCCCTTCTTCAATACTGGCGCACGGAAGTTAAAATCAAGCAGCTTCGGTTTGTTATGCCGTTTCTCCATGCTGCGCTCAACTTGCTGCGCAATATAATAATTATAGGACAGGGAAGAGTAACGGTCTTTGCGACATCCAGATTTCTCCTTGACCTTGATTCCGTTGTTTATTGTTTCGTAGCCCAAATTGACAAGCTCGTTCACTGCAAGACCAGTGTTGATATATGGCATTTGCAGAGCGGCTCGTTCGCTGGGCGACATTTTATCGTATCCTTTATACAACTTACGTAGCTGATCTTCGCAGCTATACTCGCTTTGTAAAAGGTGGATTCGCCCCTGTTGGAAACCACTACGTAGACCAATAGCAACATCACTATTAAATTGTGCGCTACCCATAATAGCCCAAATGACCTTCTTAGCAGCTTTATCAGAACAACGATCAGCAATTTCTGAATTGTTGCAGCAGCTGATTGCTGGATAAGTTTCGCCAGTTTCAGGATCGTAAATATCACGCATAAGCAGGTCAATCAGCGGAATACCAACTGAGCGAGCGTCGATGCCGAGATAATCACAATTAAAATATTCGAAGTAGCGGCGTAATTTCAGTGCTTGATCTTGTACGCTCATACCTTCAACGTTCTCTGAGTAAACGAAATTACTCGTATAACGTCCAGATTTGTTTGGTATCATACAATTAAGGAAGATACTTGTTGCGTCATTGTCATTTTTCTTGGAACTCATCAGTGCGATATCTGCAGTTAAAATGCGAATCTCTCCGTTTTTCTTTTTGGGAATATCTGTTGCAGTAGGGGAGAGCACGATATTTGGCGCGTAGTATGCTTTTTCAATAACGCGAGTTTTGTTGATATCATCGAACTGGAATAGCCCACCTTCAATTGAGCCAATCCATTCAGTCAGCATTTCCATTGAGAATTTCAGGTCGGAAAAACTTGATTCAGACATTTCATCTTCGACGGCCTCTTTTAACAACAAACCTTCTTTGATACTCATTCTGTAATCAAAAGCACAACAATAATATTTTTTACTTCGATCAATCATATTTACAAAATAGTCCTTACATTTTTCGTAGCTCCAGTGATTCTGGAACCATGCAGAACTAAGATAAAACTCTTGATTTCGTTCAGCCATGTGTTTATATTCTGGTTTGTCTAAATATCCGGGATGGCGAACAATATTTAGGAATTTTTTCAAAACCATATTGATGATATCTTCATCCATCATGCGGTATTCGTCAACCAAAATTAAATTTGCTCGCGCACCACGTGCAGAGTCGGTAGCCGTTACAACTTTAACGTAACTGCCATTTTTGAATATAATTTCTGCTTTCTGATTATTGATATCAACTTTTTTGATTTCGGATTGTAATAAAGGACTGTTTGGTACAAGTTCCTTCATTATTTTTTCGTCCAAGATATTGATAGATTGTGTTCGCACTTTACATGCAATAATACACTTCGTGCCCGGCCACAATAGGCATTTAATCACAATGAAGACAGCGGTCAGAAAAGATTTGCCTAGACCGCGAGCAGCAATGAAACAAAAGCCTGTACTTCGAACCATTAAATACAACAAAATCTGCTGAAATAATTTCAAATTCAGATTCAAATATTCTTTGGCGAAGCGTTGCGGATTTTTTCTATAATATCCACAATACCAAGCAACTGCATTCATTATCTTTTCTGATTTACTATTTGCTACTTCTTTGTCCGTTAATTTTTCTTTTGTCAAGGAGAACCACCGCCCTCACTGATACCAAAGATGGTTTCACGTAAGCTGGTGTCTGCGGTGTCGTCTTCTATAGCTTCTGGTTTATGTGCGGTATACTTTTCCATTTCCTCATCAAATTCGGCTTGATACGGATTGTTTAAATGGAACATTTTTAAAAGTGAACCAAGTACCCACACTCTAAAATATTTTCCAATCCCATCGACATCCTGCCATTCAGGCGCGGGTTCTGGAATTGGTCTCTCTTCCTCCCATTTTTGAATCAATGTTCCAAAAGTGTTAGTCTCAGCCAGTGCGTTATCGTTCGTCTGATTCGGCTTGATCTGAGCTGAACCCATTAGATTCTGAAGATTGTCGTTTGCCTCTTTTATTTTCTTTGTGTCGCCGGTAG
>UMIM01022753.1_pt1 | contig 73289 bp, 61 predicted proteins | sample 1965831 | NCBI WGS metagenome assembly UMIM01 (sample SAMEA4836125, study PRJEB28245) | human gut metagenome | biome: gut microbiome; material: fecal sample | place: Denmark | collected 2008 | reverse complement strand
TTCCCTCTCCATTTTCGACAATCCAAAATTTCCCCTCAGAAACAATAGAAGAATATTCCGGCTTCAATACCCATTTACCCTGCTTGTCAATTATCCCCAAACGTTCACGTTGATTATTATGGATAATACAACGACCATTATGAAAAACATATCCATCACGGCTTGGTCTATAAGGAATCTTTAAATCAATCGCTACCTTTCCCGTAGCATCAATGAACTTAATCCAACCACCATCGTCAACAGAAGCGAGACCATCGGAAAATATCCAAGCATGATCATATCGAGGTCTGATAACCGATTCACCTGTGAACATATTAAAATAACCACGTTTTTTACCGTCACTATAGCAGAAAAGTGAATCCATACCCAAAGGCCTTGCAATCCACTTGATTCCCGTAATAGTTCTCTCGCCGTCGAAAGTTTTTAAGTAACCTTCCCCATCATAACAAGTATAATAAGTAACGGCACGTGAAACATATTGCTGGTCATAATACGAGTCATCAAAGTATCCATCCAAAGACAATCGATAACAAACCGTACGACAGAAGTCCCAACCCGCAACAATGGCTAACAGCAATACCATGAACGTAAAACAGCTACTTACTACACGACGAAGAAATCTACCATATCTAGATTCATCCCGCATACCCAATACCATCGTGAACCAATTAGCTATGCCCACAAGGAGAGCTGTCAGACCATGCCAAAACAGCATAAAAGCCCTTTTAATCGAAATTCTTTTTGCTTTCATTTTCTTTCCTCCTCATCAAAAGCTTCATCTGCCATACAGGTATATTGTTTATATCGTTCTTCTGCCGATATCATTGCCATACCTTCATCCGCTTCCTGTATCTTCATGTCCGAAAGGCGGGAAAAGAAGTTCATACGTGTTTTCATATCTTTATTCATAGAAGCACGTGCACCTTCGTGACTATAGGGAAAATTACGTGAATTACGAATAGACAAGCTCATGGCTACTGCTAAAGCATCCTGATTAGCTCCCATATAAGTGAATGTCCATCCCTCACCACGCAAACATTTCACCAATTCCTTGATATCTTTACATCTATATTCGCGAGAAGCATTTTCCATACCGTCAGTAATGATAGTCACAACCACAACGGCATCCCCGATTGATTTCACATAATGACGCATAGCAGTGAAAGTGATTCCCATTGCATCATACAATGGAGTGGTACAACAAGGTTGAAAGTCCTCCATTCTCAACAGACTGACCTCCGTTACGGGCAACTTGTCAAACACATATTTAATTTCACAGCTACAGAATGTCACCAAGGATACAAAGTGATCCTGTGTTTCTACAAATTTTTCCTGGGCTCTCTTGATACCCATTAACGTTTCATTGAAACCTTCCACAGCAGCTTTGTGAATGGCCTCCATCGAACCGCTGCGGTCTAGAACAATTACATTAAAGACTTGTGTTTTCTTCATTTCTCACTTACCTTCAAAATTATAATCTTAATTATCTCCTATCTCATAATGAACCACCAAAATCAACTCGCGCTCTGTGGTATGCGGAACGTATCATTCCAAGAATACTCAAAGCATACTCCACATTGTTCTTCAAACTTTCCATGTCAGTATAAAAAAATTCACAACTTGCTGAGACATTCTTTAACGACTGATCAATATATACTTTCGCCAACTTGACATCACGGCTTACTTTATTACAGGCAGCCAATACAATGACGTCCTCCCCTTCTTTCACTTCAGAAAACTGAGGGAAAATAGCTGCAACATATTGTTCTTCCTCTTGAGCACTCACAAAGTAGATACTCTTCATCTGATAACATACACAGATATCACCATCCTCATCCAAATAAGGTTTGTAGCCCAAACTCTCAATAGCCTCCATTATCATGTCTTTCTTTGTCATATTATAGTCCTCCATTTTCATTATTATCATTTCCTTCATCAGTCTCCTGAGATTCAATTTCTTCAATATTCCCTTCACCATCCTCAGAAGAAGAACTTCTCACTGATTCCTCAATCTCTTTCATCGCTTTACGAGCAAATTTCAATCCTGCCTCCAAGTGTAGTATCATACGAGAAATAACTATCATCAAATCTTCCCCACCCAACAATTCACGTTCGTAAAACATCCAAACGTCACCTCCAAGAATATAGGCCTTGACATACTTCAACGTGGAGTTGATTTTCTCCAACAAAGCACATGTCTGCAAAAACTTGTCTTCCTCTACTTCTAAAATGCCAGGCAGGGAAATATTGAGAAAGTCCTCATCATTTTCATTATACATATACAGCAAATTCAGCCCTTCATAGCTAAAACCATAACTCGTTCCATCATTCTCTTCCTTCAACTTGAAGCCTAAATTACCGAAGGCTTCTAAAATTCTTTCTTTCATAATCTTATTATTATCAGGGTTATCGTTAATCATTACCATGTTATTATTTATTATCTGAATCCAATTGTAGCATAGCGGCAAGCCTCATCCTTAGCAGAAAATCTGCTTCTGATTCGCTCATATTCACGCAGATCTCTGCCACTGACAGACGGCCTTCTCTTGGAGATAACCTCTTCAAGCAAAGTCTGACTAATCGGCTGATATCTATCTCCATTCTCCTTGATTGTAGCATTAAACATCTTTCTTGCAGCAGATTGTACGATATAACTAATATCGCTGCAATTGTAACCTTCTGTCAATGTCGCCAAGTAATCGATATCAATATCCTTATCCGACGGTAATTTTGAAAGAGACAATAAAAACAAACTTTTCCGTGCTTCCTTGTCTGGCATATCAATATATACCATCTCATCAATACGTCCTGTACGAAGTACAGCATTGTCTATTCTCTCAGGGTGATTAGTTGCGGCCAGAACATAAATACCACGTTCGGAAGTATTATTGAGCATACACAGGAACTCATTCACCTCACTGTCATAATGCTGATTTGCCTCATCCCCTGAACGTTTTGGCACCATGGCATCAAACTCATCAAAAAACAGCAACGTGGGTGGTTTTTTCTCTGCCTCCCGAAACACCTCCCCAATCCTCTGTTGAGTACCATGAACCCAAGTACAAGCAAGATCATCAGGTACAATTTTCATAAAATTTATGCCTACTTCCTCTGCCATTTTCTCGGCAAAAAATGTTTTACCACACCCCGCAGGTCCATAAAATAACATGGAGGGCGGTCTGATACCATACACCTTGGCACACTTCTGATTCTTCAGCACATTGATAAACCCCTCTATGACAAACTCCTTCAATTCATTCATCCCAGCTATATCTCCAAAACCATGCCCTTTGTTCCTCTTCTTTACTACAGGACTATGTTCAGATTTTTGAACAGGGATATCATCCTGTACTATTCTAGACTGGTTTCCACAAATACGACTCAACCATTCTTTCTCAGTTTCTAATATATTCATTTTATAACCTCCACTCTTTTGTTTAATTCCTAAAATAAAAGAGTGACTTTCACAACCTCCTCTATCAATAATTAAAAAAAAATATCCCTTTGGTTTATTGCCTCAAATTCGCTACATTCACCAAAGGGATACATAATCAATGTAATTATCTTTCCGAACCTATTATACAATTCTATTCACTAACAGAAAAATTCATATAATAGCATCACAACCCTCTTCATTAAACACAATGACAGATTGCTTATAAAATATCATTGTGTTTTTCATCTCCAGTTCTATAAATAATAAAAATTCTTGTAATTAAATACGGTCAATGGAGAATGCACATCATCCAAAGCCAACATAATTTCAGGAATTTCATATAAAGGAATACACTTATCAAACAATATACGTAAACGTCGAGCCAATTTCACATTTTCGGAATCCAGTTCCTCTTGTGTGGTTTCTACATGATATGACAAAGCCTCACTTAGTTCCGAAATTATCATCCCTGAAAATAAGCCGTGTAATCCTTCCGCTTTTGCGAAAAGATCGGCATGGCACCATATAGCCACAAGATTTCCTCCATGTTTACGCAAATAATAAGCATGAGGATGACCAACAATAATTTTGTCAAAGACATCCTTATTGTCATCCAATCGAAAAAATAATCCATCATTTGAACCATGACCAAGTAGCATAACTCGTTCTTGAGATGAAATATGATAAAGTAAACGACTTATCTCGTTCGTGGAACGACTGTCATTTACCACACGTGCATCTAACCCCTCATAAAGAATTGATAACATCGTGGTAGTTTTGTCTTTAGGATGAATTACTAACATAAACTTTCTTTCACATTATAAATTTCATTGATACAAAAATATGCTTTTTCTCTTCTTCAACAATAGAGAAGGCTCCTCCATAAGAAACATTTCACCCGTTCTATTTTTGCATCCTGATTCTTCTACTTAACTTTCTTATGTTACAAGAATTTTATCTCCATTTATAATCAAAGAATAATAAGAAGTGACTCCATACCCATCTGATTAGTTTTCTTTTTCCCGAAGATAACTTCCTCCCATACATTATAACGTTCCCTATAGACAATCACAGTCACATGCTCTCCTTTTTCATCACCATGCCTTTTTATCCATTAATTATTTTACTGGTTTGCAATCTTTCAAAATCTGGTTTTCCGCGATTTCTCTTACTAGTTTTATAGTTTGAGATTTCTCTGGTATTATCTCTCCTACCATTTTAAAGCCAATACGATATATAGCCATGGAGTCTCTCCCTACATCCAAAACATGACTCATCTTCATTTGAGGTGCATGATTTGGCAATGCCAATGTATCATATTGAAACTCGCCAGATTGTAAAACAATGGTATCTTCAGGAACAAAGGGACTGTCCGAATAATTGTAATACAGATTTCCATTGACCCATGCCTCCACATGAGAGATTATCTTTCCCGTAAGTATTTCAGTTACCTTCACTTCCAGTCGGTCACCATAGCCACACTCAGTTTTTTGTGCGAATCTCTGTAATGCCTGACATACATCAGCCTGTAGTTCTCCGTCAATTTCATTATTTCTCTCAAACCGGTTGTTGAATATATCATACAGAGTCATATAACCATTTTTACATAATGCCACCTCATAGCGTGTCCCATTATCATAATCTCTTATACTCTCGTATTCCGGTTTGACAAGTAAACCATAACGATCGCGTATTCCCATAAGATTTCCGTCCTTAACATAAAAAATGCCTTTGAAAGGGAAACACGTATAATAGCCGTACCTTCCGTAATCAATGCAAGTATATAAATTATATCCGATAGCCAATGAAGGGAGCAATACACCTATATACAATATTGTCAGTATGGACAATATATATTTTTTCGTCTGTATGTACAGTTGATATCCCACGTAAGCCACTAAAACAAGACTTGTGGCAAGCATCCCCACTCTCCACAGACCATTGAAAGGCTGGGCATAGAAAAAAATCATCATTGCAACAACTACTACCCACAAACTACCAATCTTACTACTATAATACCTCTCAATCAACCAAAAACTAAGTACAGGTGCAACGAAGCATACTACTCGACAAACTTTTGCATCCATAGCCAAGCCACTATACAAAGCAACGATACATATCAACATTAACGCTGAATAAGTTTGAGTACGTCGCTCCTTCCACAAGATTCCGCCGAATATATCTGTCCATGTCAATTCAGTCCGATTCAGTTTTTTACGGAACAACAAAATTCCATACAAGATAATGGGCATACCCCATATCCATAAGGCACAAAATACCGCTATCCCCTTAGCTATTGCATCTATTTCTATATTCAAAATATACAACGGATAAACTGCCATTGTATGAAGGCTCAATTTTTGACTAACTAAAGCCATTGGCACACATAAAATCATCATCAATGCCAACGGAATCCAAGCACGTTTTTCATTACGAGCTATGATAAAAGCAAATGACAGACGCATGACGAAAGCAATAATTGCAACAAATTCTATCAGTGTGTTCCAAGAGCTTCTTCCACCTAAAATAGCTAGTACCCAAAAAGAGCATACAATCAAATCAAACCACAAGAACTTATTCCTCATAGAAACCTTACTCATTCCAGACTTTTCCATATTCTTCAAAACTTTCTAATAAATACTCTTCCTCAACTTGTACATAAGTTTCACCAAACCATTCATCCAATGCATTCTCTACTTTCATATCGATTTCAGGAGTAATTCTGTTTTTAATTTTCTTATAAACATAGAGCATAGCAACTCCTTCATCAAGCACCCCCAGTAACTTGTAGACAGTACTAGGTATCAGACTGACTGGCGAAATGGTATAAACAATAGCCGCGTACACTAAAGCCTTTTCAAGAACAGGTGTATGTTCATCTGTCATCACATAATAGAACTGAAGTAATGGTTTTGCCGCAATCCGTCCAACCTTTACCACATATGGATGTAACTTATCAAGCAACTCTTTGGATTTGTTTTTCCAATCAACTTTCCTTAGCCTATCCAATAACAGGCGGACATCCTTACCCAAAACACAATAAGCAAGAAGCATAATGCAAATAATCGTCAACATAGTGATTCCTTTTAATTCATAATTTCTTTTTATTATATAAAAGTCTAAGTGTCAAGCACATTACTTTCCCACAAAATAAGAAAATAGATTAATGCCAATAATGCTAATTCAATGAATGAGTACCCAATAAATAAATCGTATACTCCTCACAATCCACAAATCTCTTAGTCCTATACACATATCAATCCAACAAAAATCGTATCCACAGCTGACAGTCATGCCAGCATAAGAAAAGCCATATTCGTTTATTCCCATCTGTAAGCAAGTATACATTCATGACCTCTCAAATGCAAATATTGTCACACAACGGTTATTTGTGATTTCCTCCACTTGTTGAATTCCCCACATAATGTCCACATTCTCTTCTGCCAAACATGAAATACTATCATTCATTCCTCCTAATTCTTCTACCATCAAGTCCTTTCCCTTCTTGAAAGAGACAATAAGCATCACACCAGCAAGATTTTCGCGGACATTCTTCTTTACACCATCAATTGCTTTTCCTATCAACTCAGCGATATCAAGCGGTTCATCAACCTTTACAGCTACAGCTGGTTTATTCTTTTTTGCCTGCATCTCAAAATCATGCCAGTCAAGCTTAATTAATCCATCTCTGAGCACTACCTCAAAGATGTATGCCTTGGTTATTTCCCATTCTTTTGTAATTACTTGAACCATATTATTTTCTTTTTTAATATAAAAACTAGTCTTATTTGTAGCCATTCGTATCTAAACTTATGGTTTACATCATAGTATCATAAATATTTCTGTTGATAAATTGCTCTATTACTTCCTCTCTAAATTGCTCCTCACTGACATACTCTTGCAATTCCTCAATAGTTTTACATGCAGTCAAGAATATAGAAAACCCCTGCAACCCTTCACCATCTTTATCTATCGTTATCGTCACAGCCAATGAAAATAATGATGGTTCCAAATCCATCCTCACAATCATCACCCCCATTTTCTTTATCAGCTGTTTTTCCGGTATTATATTCATAGAGGCATGGGCTGCTCCATCAAATGGAAGAAGATCCTCTACACATCTCAAAAACTCTTCATCGTGAAGTACTTGATTAACGAAGTCAACAAATTTCTCTACGTTATCCAAGAAAAAAGCCTTCATACTGTCAGTTAAAATAAATTCTTTATCCATATCGTTCTTTTACATATAAAGACATGGAAAGTACAGACATTCTATCAATACAGAACACTTATCACTTTAAATTTCTATTTATGCGTTAGCCTTCCACCACTCCCGAATAGCAATACAGAATTTCTTATTCAACCGGGAATAGCGAGTATCTAACCATGTACGTGTTTTTCCACAACGCTCTGCCACTTTCATGGGAGCAATATTCTCAATAAAACGTAACCTCCATATCAACTTATCCTCATCAGACCATTGAAGTTTCTCTGAAAAATGATAAAGAAAGTCTACTACTTTCTCATGAACCTCTTCTTTACTCAAGTTGACACCAAATACATCCGCTAAAGAATTCACATCACTTTTTTCCTCCTGCCACTTCACAAAATCTTTAATGAACTCAGCAGAAACTTCCATATTACGTGGAGTCTTGTCCCTCAGAACCAAGTTCTCATAATAAACATTTCCTCGGATGAGTTTGTCCTTCATCATCAATTCTGCTTTCTTTACCTCCATACGCAACGTATCTATATCCAGATTGAATTCCTTCATCATCTCTTCCTCATTTAAGCAGTCAACATAAGAGGCAACAAGCAGATTCTTATACAACCCCTCTGATATAAGATCTGAAATAATAAAATCCCATACTTCAGGCAAAACAGACGGACCAATCAAACGCGTATTGCTAACTGTACGCTCACGATTTACATGAATTACTTTCATCTCTTCCAATACTCTCATCACTTCATGGCGAGCAACTTGTTCAAGCCAGCAAAAGAAACTGCTTTTCTGTGCATAATTGTCTAATACACTCCAGGTTCCTTTATTCCATAAATACGTATAAACAATGTTGCCGAACTCCTCAATACTTAACTCATAATGATATGACTGCTTAATCTGTGCTATAATCTTTGATCGAAAACGACTGATATTGCACCCATTATTATTTGTACCATAAAAGAACTTATATGCAAACAATGCATCTCCAGATTTCAAGCGACTGATAATGTATTTAGCTTCCCTAGCGTTTGCATAGTTCCATACCACTTCGCGAGTTAAAGCCTCATAATACTTAAGACTCCCTTTGGCATTAGTGAAATTAGACTTTCTCTCTTCAATACAACCAAGGACCTTCTCTACAAGTTGCTCATTCGTCACATCAAATAACTTCTTATGCCTTTCAACCTCTATACGGATTACAACGACCAAACTAATGATGAGATCTTTTAATCCCTGCCCTATGTAAGAAACATTCACACAATTATCTACCACGCCATAAAAGTGTACATTACCAGTAGTCACATTCATCTTCATATCTGCCAAATAGTTAAGTTATACATACAAAAACCGACCTCTACAATGTGGGTATTCATTGCAAAGGTCGGTGGATTCTGACAGACAGAATGTGCTTTGTAATATGCTTCTTACATCAAATTACACTAAATTGATAACCAATATGTTGCGCTCAACATATAAAGATTTTTAACATTATATCAAAGACATTATCTCCGAAGGCAGAATGATATGTTCCGGCAATACGGCAAGATGAGAGGCTATGTCATGGAGCAAAAATGGTTCTGCAGGTTCTTGCATCCTTTCACATGTACTTCCCACATCGTCACGGATACTTTTCAACACAGTATATAAACCTTTTTGCTGCACCTCGTTGTTTACATTGTAATTCTTCATCATCTCCGTAAAAATCATTTCACCATTTATCCCATATACGATGTAGTATAACTTGCTAAACAACTCCTTATACTGGGATATATTTAATGTATCCACTTTATCCCCTTTCTTTTTCCTGTCCAAAAGATAAATTAGGTAAAGGATAAACCCATTTTTCCTAGAAAAATGGACCATCAATGATTCATCTTCCCTAACTAGAAAAAGACGATAATATCCATCATTCTTTCTGGTTTTATCAATGGATTTCACTTTACGTACCTCCAGATTCATAGTCGAAATCTCGGCCATCCGTCGTGGATTAATATAATTATTTATCTTTTCCTGCATCTTGGGTGATTGTTTAAGGAAAAGCATCCTTAATGTAACAGGGTCTATAATACTAATGACAAAATCAAGCTCTGCTGCAATCTTAGCATCATGGGTTTTATGGTATATCTTCAGATTATCCAAGAAACGTGCATACATCTGCATCCTTTGTTGGTGAGTAATGATACCTTCTATTTCCAATCGTTCCTTAAGCACAGCAGTAGACATAGCCATACAACAGGACGGTTGCATAGATTTCTCAGCTAGGCCGGCAAAATATTGGGATTGAAATCTCGTGTCATTAATAGCATTTCTAGCCAGTTCAATAAATTCATCCGTATTATCTTTTACAAAATCTTTTATGGCTTCTTTTATATTATACTTCGTAATCCGTTCCGCTGCATACAACATAAGGAAAAAATCATTAGATATATGAATCTCATCAGTTTTGGCCACAATGAATTTTTTTCCAATATCAATAGGCGTACTTAGCTGTATAAGAAAATTATCACCATGTCGTTCAATCCGTTCTTTAATCTTGGGATGATTTTTCAGCTCTATTTTCTGTATCACCTCCAACTCATAATTATTAAAGTACATCTCTTTTTGGGAGTGAAAACCTTCCATCAATGACACAGCCTCCTTTGCCAAAGGAGATTCCTCGTCCGCTATCAGATAGATACAATTATCAAAAAATTGCCCGACAGAACACTTTTCTTCTATAATCTGACCAATGCAAGACTTATTCATAGGGGAATTATCAATTAGTTCCATTGTCTTTATCTTTTTGTTTTCTATATTTCATTATTGCTTGTTTCAACAAATTGCTCTCTGGAAGTTCTTCTATGCAAACAGACTTGGGGGCAGATGGCGGTAATTCCAGTTCTTCGGTCATCTTTCCCCAGTCACTCTCAAGTATGTGGTAGTGAGTATAAACGAAGGCAGGCATCATTCTTATCACCATCTCCATCATCGTCTCACCATCCACACTCATACGCTCCAAATAAGTTCTTCCACATTCTACAATTTTTTTCCTTAAACTGCCATCTGGATGGGTAATACTATATTTCTGACAGGATAGTGCATACTTAAATTTCCCAGTTGCCAACAAATGTCTCTCTGCATATAATCCTGCCGTTAAATCTGCAGCCAGTTCTTGAATCCATCTCTCACTACAAAACAACATAAATCGATAGCGAAATAACATCTGATGGGCCATCTCATGAACAAAACACAGTGTAAAGGCGTCACGATTATTAATTCCTGTCTTTTGTAACATTTCAATATTGTACGATAATTCACATTTATTAGCGTTTTCCCCTAACAGTACTTCTGCAAATGTATTGCATTTGCTACTTATTTCCGGTTGTGGTATAGAGAAAAAGTTTGATACATCAGCAATAATAGACAAAATGTCTTCTTCCTTGACGTTCTCTTTATCAAAGAAAATAGCATTGAACACATTATCTTCATGTCGACGCAAGTACTTCATCCATTGATTCATTTTATCGTAATCGACCATACTGCAAATTAAAAATCCATCACATTTCACATATTCTACATACGATGACAAAACTAAGCAATCAGAACTTTCTATTCATATCGAACAACCTTTTTTTTCTTTTCAGGAATTCCATTTCATAATCATCTCCCAATCCTAATAGAGTTAGTTCTTCCGATGTAGCTTCCTTCATGATACTATTTAACCGTGCTGCTATATTATCGCATTTAAAGTTTCGCTTTTCCACATTACGATATCCGCGCATTTCGGGAACGTCAGAATAATCCACCAAAGGATGAAATACATAATACAAAGCAAGTGCTATATCTGTACGATGCAATCCCATGGCACAAGCCATATAATAGTAGCCCTTATCAAGCCAATTGAACAACTCTGGCAAAGCAGAAATAATCTCATGCACATCCGTTCCATTTTTATCAATAGGAATATGAAAATACTCCAATCCAGCTTTTACTACATCTTGCTCAAAACGGTTGGTATGGTCTTGTGTACGCAAATCTATTACAACTTTTATTCCTGCATCACGAATAGCATGAAGCAATTTTACATTTCCACATCCAGACAAAGTTCTGCCTCTCACTCCATTGCCATAAACCGGTGCGAAATCTGCTATTCGAAGATGTTTCAGCTTCTCATACAGAATATTGGGGTGATTAATAAAACCAGCCTTCTCCGATTCTTTTTTGAAATCTATATCGTATTTGTTCCGGCTGTTTTTCCCGATATGCCAGCCGTCACACCACGCACACTTATATACCGAGAAATGCACTCCATATTTCTTACCCATAGTATCTGCAGCTTTCTGTGCATCCACTCTCGAAGAGAACGACACTTTCGGGCGATTTGACCTTCTTGATATATGACTATATTTACTAAAGATACCGAATGAATCATGCGTAATAAAGATATTGCTCCATGCATTATGACGAAACAACTGCTCACAAACTGCATATATGAAGTTTTTAATTTTCATTGAAATAATCCTTTCATTAATAGATTGTGGTAACTGAAACCTGTCGGTAAAGAGAAAATTATCCAAAGCCAATAATTCTGAATAGAATATCATAATACGACTAGCCTCCATGCGAGAGAAAACTCCTTTACCAAAATTATTCCATAATCATGGTACATTCGAATCTTACAATAGCAAAGCTATTTATCTTAAAAAGACATATTCACCAAGATTAATCTTGCAACCATCAAAAGCACTTAAATCCAGTTTCTCACAGGCTGTAAAAGCATAATCTCCTATACTACACAAAGACCTGATTCCCTGTACCTGCGTTAATTCTATACACCCACTGAAAGCTCTGCTCCCTATTTCCCTTGTATTGACTGACAATCTGATTTTCTTAAGATGAATACAACCAGCAAATGCATTGTCTTCAATTCGGAATACACTCATAGGCAAAGCTACATGTTCCAACTGTCGGTCAATGCATTTGATGACAACCGTTTTATCCAGATTATACATTATCCCATCATTCACACATATATATTTTTCTCCTAGAAGTTTAGCCGTTATGTTAGATATAAAATTACTTGCATCAATATATCTAATCTTAACACCTGACATTCTAATCTTTTTCAACATTTTACATCCATTGAAAGCATATCTTCCAATATATTCTATCGTATCAGGCAATACAATCTCTTCGATAGCTCTACACCAATAAAAAGCAAAGTCGGATATAAACCTCACACCATCCGGAACAATTACTACTCCAACTCTGTTTCTTGAACACATGAGTAACTTCTGCCTTTGATTAGTATATAAAATACAATTATCAAATATATAATCAAGAGCTTCCATTATTCAGTCAATAATATTTTATTCATCCAATATTTATACCATAAGCTTCATCCACCCCTTTAATTCCACCAATTAAAGTTAAGACATTATCCAGTTCCTCTCTCGAATGTACCTTAAAATCAACATAACATTCCACTATTCTATCTATGGTTTCTGTATGAAGACAGTCAATAGACAATCTAAGTTTATCAGTGATACATTCTACCACATCACTGAGGATATGATATCTGTCAACACCTTTAATCTGCACCCTAACAGGATATAAAAACCTGCCATCCGATTCAAAATTTACAGCTACAATAGAATCTCCTTGTCTTGACGCCATTCTTATGGCTACAGAACAGTTCCTGGTGTGAAGTGTAATCTTACCATTTTCGTCTCTAAATCCAATAACTTCATCTCCCGGCAAAGGATGACAACAATTGCACCTGATATATTCCAATATTGGCTGATTACGGAAAAACTGACGCAGATGTCTTTTAGCCTTATAGGTCTTTACACACTCAATCCAATCCTTATCCGGTACAGATTGTTCATTTATTCCAATTTCTACACAATCACCACGATGTAACTCAGTTTTTACAGACGACAACTTCCCGTTTATCCTGGCATACACAGCATGTTCTCCTATTTCGCTATGAATCTCGTATGCGAAATCTATAGCCTTAGCACCTTTAGGAAGAATAATCCCTCTACCTTCCGGAGTGAAAACCATTATATCATCGTTGTAAAAAGAAGATGTCACACTATCCATATAATCCATCTCGTTATTATATACCACATCTTCTAGTACCAACTTAAACTTATCAAGCCATGTTTTTAGGTTTGACTCCGTACGTTCTGCTGCACATCCCAATCTCGAATTGCGAACCATTCTTTCAGAAGATATATGGATTTCCTCCCAATTACTATGCTCACATAAAAGTTTCAGATGAAAACTCTGGTATCCATTTTCTTTAGGTGCATTAATATAATTGGAAACACTTCCTGGCTTTTCCTTAAAGTAATCAGTAAGAACTGAATATATCTTTAAACTTATATATTTCTCTTCCTTGATATTAGATGCATCATATACAATTCGTACGTAGTGTTTACCATCTACATGCTGAAAATCACATTCTACACTATTCATCTTTCTCCAAATGCTATATGGCATACGGTATCTTATCTCAGTCCTCGCCTTAATATCATTTCCCTTTAGAAGCCTTTCAATCTTAGTCAAGAAAGCATCAATACGACTTTGGTATTCTGCCTTTTCCTTCTCCATAAGATTTTCAAGAAAATAATATTCTCTTGGACACCTAAATCTAAAAGAAAGATTCTCTAGTTCAGTTTTCACATGGTACATACCTAGACGGTTAGCCAATGGAGCATAGAAATAATCAGTCTCTCCGGCAATCTTCATCTGTTTGTCCGGTCTCATACTTTCCAGCGTACGCATGTTATGAAGACGGTCGGCAAGTTTAATCAAGATAGCTCTTACGTCAAACTGTACAGAAGCAAGTATTTGCTTATAGTTGGCTATCTGCTTCGACTGATTATACTCTGCTTTCTTTTGTTTGGTTACAACCCCTACAAGGAAAGCCACATCTTCGCCAAAACGTTTTTTAATGTCATCCAATGTATATGGTGTATCTTCAACCACATCATGCAGAAAAGCCGCCATTATAGGATTTGCTCCCAACTCAAACTCCTCAGCAACTATACGAGCTACTGCAATAGGATGAATTATGTAAGGTTCGCCTGTTTTGCGTTTCTGGTTTTTATGCGCTTCTTTTGCAAGCTCGTAAGCCGAGCGGATGCGAATCATATCTTCATCTGACATCCGTTGTTCAATAGAATGAAACAGCCTGTTTACACTTTCATTTATTTTGGTCAAGTACTCATTTCCCATAATGCATCGTAATAAGAATCCTCCTTTATAAGAATGGAGTAACTATTACGTTCCCATCTATCATAAAGGAGGATAAAAAATATAGTATCTCCAGAAATTAATCATCCATAGCGTTAAGATTTACTCTCATTGTCTGCTTTACTTTTTCCACATATGAAGGATTACGTAACATTTCTATGCACTCAGATTTTGTTCCGGCGAAATTCAAGCATGAAATCTTATATCCGCTTTTTAAGGTTCCAGAGACTTCAAGATATCTTTTATCATTATTTCCACCCTCAATATAGATACTGCAGACATTCAATTGCCAATATGTGATATCAAGTACTCCAGATTTATCCTTAAACTCTACCGTTATTTTAGAGAACAATCCTGTTTCTGGAACTTCTCTTTCCGCTTCCAGCGCTAAGGATCTTGCCGCAGCACTAATATCTTCGGTCATCTCTTCGAGGTATGGTTCGTATCTTTCACTATACATAAGACTATAGATTTTGTAAATTAAACGATACTAATATTCCCTCTTCCTCAGCCCTAAATGAAATATCACTACAGTGGTTTATCATCTGATTAAAATTATGGATATCCATCTTCTCAGCTATTTTATCAAGATGAAGTATAATGATTTTACTATCTTCGCCCCATGACAGTAATTGAGAGTTATCAATAATGTTTCCTAAAGTTTTCCTAACACCTGAGAATAACATTTCCAGACCTAAGGACATGGAATATTTCAACTTAATATCCATTCCATGTATTTCCTCTATTGTTATATTGACATTAATATCTTTTTCTATTTGTCCCAATAGAGGTATTCTGACAGACAAAGTATGTTCTACGGTCACGGTTCGTTCATCTTTAAATGATAAAATTATATTTTTACCGGTCTTCGTAAAGACAATATCCTGGATTTCAGGATAAGAGATAAATGCTTTCATAAAATTCTACTATTAACTTTTTAATCTACTAATTATTGGGTTTATTATCTCATATTCACATCCGAACCATTCATCCAAAGTCTGATTGACTTTCATTTTAATATCAGGTGTGATATTACTTTTTATTTTATTATATACAAATAGCATTGCGGCACCTTCATCAAGAATACCTAATAACTTATATACAGCACTTGGAATTTGAGCTGCTGGAAATCTGGTGTAGATAATTGCGTCATAAATCAACCATCTATAGTAGTCAGCTATCCAATATTTAAGGCGTATAGTCGCAGCATATTACAGTATCTCATGTATTTCCCATTTTAGTCAATTACACTTATCCGTTCCAACAAGAAATTGGAATCTTTGCGAATAATACAGTAAGAGAATAGTATAATGCAAATATTGGTCAACATAATCATATTATTTTTTATGATGCATGACAAGTTGATTTTGTATCTCTAATGTACCATTTGATTAACTTCTGTACGCCTTTTCCCATACCTTTGCTTCCTTCTACTAAAACATTGGGCAATGCTTGAACGGAATTCTTGAAAGCTTCTCGTTTAATCTCCTTTTTGCGTGGTCTGTCAAAGAAAAGATTTTGTCCTTCTATCAAGTATGCTCTGGTGACATATCCTATTCTAAGCGTTAGAAGTGCATTGGATATACCATTGAGAATTGGCCCTACAACGAAACCGGGAATTTTCAAATTGCTCAAAATGTTTGAAAAGGAAAAAGAATCAGAATCTCCTTCAACCTCGATATCATTGGCAATCTCATGGTCATCTCCGGATAAATCGATATCATTTAAGAACTCAAATGGTTTCACGCTACCCACTCCTGTGAGGGCTTCAGAAACAGCATACGAAAAAAGAGACGTTACCAAAATCCGTAAGTATAGACGCCACATCTGTAAATTATTTGGACGAAACCCTGTGCCAAGAATCATATTCTTCATCATTGTGAAATTTAATACGAGAGTTGATATGGCATCAACTTTGCTGTTGGGAGAAAGTGCTGTTACAACAAAGACTGTCTTTGCCCACTCTTTTATTTGGAAATCTATACCCTTAACTCCTAATCTGCTGTCACCTTTAAGTCTGGCCTGTAGTTCATTGTTTATACAGGTTCTTAGAGAATCCGCATCATGGGAATGATTTAATTCATACACAAATTCTTTCTGACGGCGTACACGTATCGACTTATCAGGAATATAGTTAAATCCTGATTCAAGTTGTTGCCCGATATGTCTTAACGTATGCAAATTCATTGTGCTGTCAATCTGCATAGCTGGAATTTGTGGCGCGCGATAAACCTTCCAAATAGGACGAATTATAAATATAAAAAATAATCCAAACATTAGAAGATAGAATGTTATTTCACCATATATTCCACCATGAGTTAACTGGCCTATTTTTTCTGCCACAATTATAATATTGCTCATGACCATTAATAGAATAATGGCTATAAAAACAACTGAGATGATTATCAGATTCCTTTTCATTGTATGTTATTTTTTAATTAATACTATTGAGAATCGTGTCGATTTTTTTTTCAAGTTCTTCTATTTTTTTTATTTCTTCTTTATGTTCTGAAATATTGGCAATAATACTTTTTAGAACTTCGTTTTTTGTGTTGTCAATCTTTTGTATGTAAGATTCATAATAAGAATTCGCTATTTTTATAATCCATGTTTTAAATTCTTTCTGAAGAGCAGGATAAAATTTTTGTGGTATAAAACCACAGGGGTTGTCAGATGACAGCCCAAAGAGGTCATGCTCAATATCAGTCATACAATCAACTACATCCTCTCCTGTACGGGTCCTTATATACCATGGTTCTATTCTTTTTTCTACATCATACTCTCTCTCAATTGGTGAATAGTCAAATTCTATGTATTCTTCTGCTAATTGTATCGTTTCTAAAAGACTATTATACGTTTTTAGTTCTGATGGTATTGATGAAAGAAATGTTGCGTTACTATTTATTTGAATTGTCTGCTGAGCGGTTAATGGATTAAAATGAGCATTGACAAATGATTTCGTAGTTTCTGTATACATGCATATTAAACTACTACCTTTATCACGCGTGGTTCTTGTATTATATCTGGCCGTCAGGTTAATGTTTGTACAAAATTCCCTTTTAATATCTTTAAGTTTATCAATAAGTGTTGTATCATTATCTTTCAAACTCAAAACCGAAGCGATATCCATAGGTTTTGTGCTTCTCCTTAGTTTATCAAATAAATTATTTATCCTATTATATTCTGCTTCTATATTTTGAAGAGCCTTTTTCCTGTTTTCTAACAAATCGCGAAGTATCTCTGCTTCCGAAATAGTCCTGGATATGCAATTCTGTAATCGCGTTCTGTTTTGAGTCAAACTGATCTTTTCATAAAATTCGTGCTCTATCTCAGAAAATAGGGCATCCTCAGATTTCAGCATTTCATCATATCCTGATAAAAATCTTTCAGGGTCATTTCTAAAAGTCATGTCTCTTGCATCTGTCACTTTACCCAGATTGATGCACTTGCAGTATTCCTTCGTAACAATCATTTTCTGTTCCTTGAAGAACTCTAAAGCTTTCTTGATATTGCCGTCTTTAACTTTTTTCTTATCTTCTTCAGTATGCCAATAAACTGAATCAAAATAGTTGTGAATAAGATATATGGGAATAGATCCATTACGGTTACTTATCATCTTGCAGAAATTCTCGGAAATTTTATTAATAGCTGAATTGGAACTTTGCACAAACACAACGAGATCTGCTCTATTAATGATAGCTTCATAGAACGGTTGATCTAAATTAGCCAATACTCCATCAAAGCCAGGCATATCTATAAGGAAAATATTATCTTGAAGAAATTCACCACCTTTAGTAGTAATTGATGTAAGTGCTACTTTACCATTTTCTATATTTTCAAGCCCTATGCGATACGATACTTTACGATCTAAATTTTCATCCGTAAGTAAGCAAGGACTTTCTTCTCTAATTTGTCCAAGATCTGCAAACTCTAAACCTTTAATGTAATCAATAATGGTATCCACATGCTCCATTGTTGGGTTTCCTTCTGTAATAAAGGTTGTAATTAAGCTTTCTGCGTTTTCGTTTTTCTTTTTAGATATGATAGATGGTCGCACGGTACATTCCAGAAAATGTGTAGGACTCACCTTTTCATGAGCCAGTAGATTGACAAAGGTTGATTTGCCAGACTTTACGGGTCCTACAACAATAATCATGAAGGCCTTGCTTTTCCATTCTTGCGCACGACATAAAAGTCTTTTGCATTGCTTCTTTATACCTAATATGGAATCCTGATAAGAATCACATCCCAAAGCCTTTTCAAGAGATAATTGCAACTGCTTTGCCATGGTCTCTAAAGTTTCTATTGTACAATCTTTAAATGATAATTCTGTTTTCATAACCCGTCAATATGTGAAATTTATTTCTTTGTATATTTTTTATAATTTCTATATTCTCGATACACCAATTGCAGTTGGGTATGTGAGAAAAATGGCCCGTTTTACAATGTGTATTTAATCGAATGCATAATTATAATAATTGAGGTTCAATTGTACTTGCAATAGCAAAGTTGCAACCAAACCTCAATGTTTAAAAATGAATATTTAGTATAATGCGACAAAATCACCTTCTATGTGATTATTTAATCTTTTCGTTTTTATAATTCTTATATTTTGGATATGAATTATTCTTGTTCTCTCTGTTAAAGAATTCTTTCCAGTTAAATGATAATGCTTGAGATATTGCCAATCCACCAAAAACAATAATGGAAAGTAATGCGTCACCTGGATGTAAAGGATCAGCAGCAATACCCCATCCGCCAATAAGTCCACCAACAACGATCATGACCATACCATATCGTTTTTGTTTTTCTTCTAACATATATATCCCTAACAAGGACATAGAAAGAGCAAGAAATGCGATTGGGGAAAATGGATTGCTTGCTAATCCGTTTATCAATCTCATAGTATCTATAGCTGAAGAAAATGCGCCAAAACCGTATATGCAACAATTAATATTGCGTATTATACGATAAGATTTACCTAATCCTAATTTATTCTCCATAATAATTTTATCTTTTAAATATCAAGTTCTACTATTGCCTTTAATACCACTTTATTATTAATGATAATACCTGGACGTGAAATTTTCTTTATTGTACTTCCATTGGGAGCTATTATAAAAGGCATAGGGATATGCCGTTCATTCGAATATATGGTGTCATTATTTATTAGATCTCCAGATTGTTTCACAATACTTTCTATTATTCGATTCTGACAAAAAGAAATAATTTCAACAGATTCGCTTGCTATTAGTTTACTTTTTGTCCTATCAAACTCTATAATTAATTCTACCAGTTCGTTTATTATAGGTAGTGTTTCTTTATTATCATTTTTATTTATTTTTTTACAATTGTCATTTGATGTTGAATCTAAATTTTCTGTTTGAACAGTATCGATGATATCTTTCTGATTTATACTATAGTTCCTTTCGCAAGAATTACTTGCCTTTTTATCATAAGGTTCTTCTGGTGGTATATATAGTGTTTGATGCGTTTGACATCCTTCATTTAGATTGGTGTTATTATCTTCTTCTGGATAAAGAATACGTTCAATATCATTCTTTGTATCTCTGTCATCTCCAATCATAAAACATTTGACATATTCAAAAATTTTTTTTAATTTCATAATTTTCTTAATTTATCGTTATACAAAGCTCTTGCGACAGAAGCTGCAAATTGTTTTGTACTGTTAGGTGCAGAGCAATTATATACTGCTGTCCAATATTTTTGCCTTTGTTGGCAATCGAGAGATATTTCCTGTCCTGTTAGAAGATCTCTAAGTTCATCTAATTCTGCTTGAGAAAAAAAATTTTGATTGCTAATAATCTTTTGATATGCAAGATATGATTTATTAATAAGAGATAATTGTTCTTGTAACTCTTCGATACTTGTCTTAAATGCAGCAATCCGTTGTTTAAACAGTATAACATCCTCTTTCTTTGGGATATAATTACGAATCAATGATTGTACTATATTTCTTACATTAGGAGAGAGCTTTTCTGTTTCAAGTATACATGTTTCTTTTTCACGGGCATAAAAATCTATGGTTAAGTAATATTCACTATATTGTATATCCTTTAGCAATTTGTTAATTTCTGTTAATATTTTATTGCAACGCAATAAGCGAGCACGTTTGAAAAAATGATCGTTAATTACATTTTTTAATTTTGAAATACCCGCTAATTGTTGAAGCTTATAAATGCTTTTCTCTATATCGTTAGTATAATACAATTCTTTTGCGATTAAAGCAAAAGTACTCCAAGACAAGTCTTTAGATGTGTAAGAAGATAAAATTGCTTCCCTTTCTTCAACAGAAAGATTACACAGGGGTAGATTTGGATGCAAAAATGCTGTTTCTGCTCCCATTGCTAATAGGAATCCTTTTTCGGTGTTAAAACCATTCTGTAGTCTATTTTTTAAAATTTCAGCTTCAGCTATACTGGGTGTGTATTTGAATATTGTTGCAGATGTTGGAACTATGGTAAATAGTTCCAATTCGAACAATTTTTTAAATTTTTGTATATTATCAATTTGATGAATATCTTTGTCTATTTTTGATAAGACTCCGATTCCATTTAAAGAAGTTAATCCCTGTCCCCCATCGTATAGAGCATCTAGAAATTCTTTATCGGTTTCTGTGGGAACAGTGTTAAACAGATAAATCATTGCATCTGCAGAATTTGACAAGTTTACCGTTTCTTGTTGATGCCTACTTCGTAATTTAAAATAAGCATCTGTGTGAATTTGATGAGAGTCGCCATCATCTCCTACTTCTGCTCCAATTCCTGGAGTATCAACTAAAGTTACATGCTCCAATACAGGATTATTATCAATATAAAATATTAATCTATCTATTTTAGAGGTTAGAGCAAGGGTCTCTTTAGTCGTCCCATGAAGACTATCAAGAAAAGATTTTTCTTTCCATTCTTTATTACCGTCTATATATTGGCATAATATAGGTTTGTCTTTATATGGAGGTTTCCCTGATTTAAAGATATTAATTGTTGCTGTTGTTTCTGTTGTTCCAGTCATAGCAAGATCAACGCCGAGTAAAGCATTTACTAAAAAACTTTTTCCAGCTTTTACTTTTCCTGCGATGGCTAACACACAAGGCGCAGTTAATTCTTGTTGTAGTGCCTTTAATCCGAAACTATATTTTTCGCGCCATACTGAATTATCAATATACACAATAAAATCATCTAATAAAGATTGAGTCCTTAATATTATAGAGTTTTCGTTCATATGACTTCTTTTTAGTATAAAGATAGTGTATTATACTTACTTCTATCAACATAATAAAAATACAATCAAATTCATTCTTACAGTTTTTATTTTATTATGCCGTATCCGCTAAAAGAATATTGTCATGATATACCATTATTAGTAACAATTAACAGATCGTTTGCAAATATGGCTATATTATCATTAATGCATGGCAATATCCATGTTTCATTCGTAGAATTATATAATCCCATTTTTTATCTTGATTGGTTATAACAAAGGTATCATCGTTGCAACGTATTATACGAATGTATAAAGGTTGTAGTATTATTTTTCTTTTAAATTCGAAATTTTTACCCCACATGCATAATCCTAAAAGGCCTTAATTATTTCGAATTATTCTGTATAGTTTATTTACATCCTCAATGTCATTGGCATTTGAATGCAATTTACGTAATTGTTTATTATTTTTATTGAGCCGAATTGGGGCTGTTAGTAAATAAGCCCTTGAATAACTATAACAAAATTAATAAAAGGGATAAATAAGAGCCACCATTTCTTTCAACGTTGTCGGTTCCCATAAAATATAAAATCAGTTTTAGTAAAACTATCATTATCCTCAAGAGCTAATTTTTTTAAATCAATCCAATGAATGTTTATATCTTTAATCTCTTTCCCACGGGACGATTGTTCAAAATTACTTCTGAACTTGTTATTATTATATTCGTACATACTGATTATTTTAAATAAGTGTGCATCTTAAGATGCACACTTATCATTGTTTGAGAATCATTTTAATGATTTGAATTGATTTTTTTAATCCAATCTGACTGACCATCTTATGTATTAGATCTAATAATATTATAGCATCATTATTCTCATCAGATTCATTAAAACTCATTTTATCTTCTAAAATTCTACTATTTGAATTGTGTCGCCTGAAACTGAAGGCTTGGGGCTCTTCTGATCTTTTTGACAGCTTTTGTTCATAAGTAGAAGAGATAGCGCTAGAAGTATGATTACTCCAACCAATAGTTTCAGGCGAAAATCTTTTTTTGGTGGTATAGGTGTAGGCGTAGGTGTAACTTGTTCTTCTTCTTCATGATTGTTTTCTCTAATTCTTTCTTCACGTTCATACACCCCATTTACTATAGCGTTCATGAATTTGTATTCGGAATCTATTGCAAATGCATGTTTTTTGTTATTAAACCCAGTAACAATAGTAATATCACGGGAAGATGTTAATGCAACACTAAAAACATCTTTTAAATTTACGTTACCTAATATGACACATTTATTTTCTTGATAATTTAAATTAATGTGGGCATTGGCAGGATGTATTGCATTTATTTCATCTTGAATATCAATATCTATATCTTTTACCGGATAGGGTAGATGGTCATTGTCAAAATCCCAAATTGGTTCAATTTGTTTCTTATATATGTGCCTGTAAAAGTTTATATCCATTGGAAGGATGATTGATTCTGTGGTGTATTTCATCACGATTCCAAAGAAACCGCGAACAGGACGCCCCGTAAAATCGGTATTGTATTCATCACTTAGATTAGAATTCATGACTCCGAGTCCAAACAGAACAAATCCATTAAAACATGAGTACAACCATCGTGGTGTATCAAGAGGGTCATCATATGTTTCAATGTCAATTAATCCTCTTATATCTTGAAGAAATTTTTTCCTTGTTTCTTTAGGACAAAATTCTTCTGAAGGCGATAGAATCGCTTTGTAATCAACCTTTCGATTACGTGTATATATAAAATATTGAACTTTCATTATTGTGTTATTTTTTCTCCATTAATATATATTTCTGCGCCAGATAAAAGATATGTTTTTATAGCTGACATAGAAGAATTCATACGATTTAGTAATTCTTTTTCTCTTCCTATGACTGCTTCATGACTATTTATCTGTCTTCGGATAGAGGCTTCGTTATTATCAAAGAATCTAACGAATGAATTTCTAGATAATTCTTTATTCAATGAATTTTGAGAGGTACGTAAGTCAGATTCCGAACAGGATATTTTCCCTATTGTTTGTTCTATACGTCTTGCCATTAGGCTGAATAGAGAAAATAAAATAGGTATGCTTAAGTTGCCAGCTGTAGCTCTGATATCAAGTTCACCTTCTAGTTCTCCTCCTTCATTTGTAAGATTCTTTCCTAAAGAAACAGCTGTTAATCCCACTGTACGATAAGTTCCTTTACCAAATAATTGTCTCATTTGATCTTTGATAAACTTGAAGGCTTGTTCTTTTTCATCATCAGTAAGCATGTCAGCTTTAGATAACACAACCATAACTGGTGTGTCTTTCCCGTTTGTAGAGATCGTTAAATAGCTTTCATATAAAGCATTAAAGTGTTGAAAGTTAAATCTAGCCGACATATCACCGTTCATTGCTGATTTTACCTTATCCGCACCAAAGAAAAAAAGTAAAGTGCTTGATTCATTGTATGAATCAAATAATTTTTTTTGTTCTTCTTCATCGTCCTCTTCTATAGAATCAAGAAGTCCTCCTCTAAAATCTGTTATGTCAACAGACATCATCAACTCTAAAGCCTTTCGAACATTAAAATTATAAGTAACGGATGTGTCAGTTCCTTGTGGCCAAGATCCGTTGACCATTTTCTCATAAGCTTTATATAACTTAAGCATTTGGCGAGGATCTGGCGTTATTACTGTCATTAATTCACCATCACTAAATAATATACCTTGTGAAAGAGCCTGTGACATTGCAAAAATGAAACAAGATTTTCCTGCTCCACTTAATCCATAAAAAGAAATTTTATCTGCCATAGTTTATAAGAATTGAACGTAGCCGTCATTTGACCACGAAATTAGTTTATTTTTTAAATCATCAGCACAACTACACAATTGTTCTAGATTTTGTCGTTGTACTTCTGCATCGTGTTCTGCAGCCCACGTCTTTTCATATTCAGTTTCCCAATCCAAATCAAACGTAGCTGCTGCTGTACTAAGAATTTGTTCTCCTATACCAAATATTTTACCTATAATAGAGGTTGGTCTATGGCTTTCGGCTCGTCTATTTGCTGATTCCATTGCTGCATTGCAGCGTTGTACATAAATAGGTGCTCCCCCATATACGCTATAGGCTAGAACCATAAACGGTAATTTATAAAATTTTGGTGTTATTGAGCATTGTATTAACATTGCTCCAACTTTATTGCTTTTATCTATCTGAGAAAACAGATTGGAAAATCGGTCTAATCCATTAAAAAATGCTCCATCTGGTATCAAATCGCATTTTGTTATAACAAAACTGATTGGGAACCATGAATTATGATCAACACTTAAAGAACTTTCAATACAAGATATAAGTATGTCATACTCCATATTCCATTGTGACCCTGCTTGTGAAAGTTTCTGGCCATCTAAAAATACAACAAGTGCATCAGCTTGTTTAATTGCTGACATAAACTTATCCATGTCATTGTCATCTGGATTATCACTTAAAAGGATTCCTCCTCTATAATCAATCCAATTGAATGGGATTAAATCAGAGCCATGTACGGTAAATGCAAATTCATATTTGCTTTGTACATCTGTCCCTGCTGGATAATGACCAGACACAAGAAAGTCTGCCATACGTTTTAGTTGTGTTTTCTGATTTACTTTTTTTGCACTAATTCCGTATCCTTCGGCTGACTCTCCAAGGTATTTATACATTCCTGCCATAAAAGAAGTCTTTCCAGCACCACTATGGCCGACCATAAGTATGTTCATATTTATTTTAATCTTAAAAGTGAATAATTATATTTTTCCCTTCCCAACCACATTTTGTACAATGATATCCGGATCTACCAATCATTTTATAACATTCTTCTGATTGGCATCTTTGGCATCTCATCGATCTGTTTTTATCCAGCTCAAGTTGCTCTTTGTTTTCTGGATTTTCAGGTTTATTTACTATAGTTGTTGTTTCTGCTTGGTAATCAAGATTTCCTAAAGCAACAGCAATATCTTTCTCTCCACACGTTTCTATTATAGATTCTGGTAACAATTCGCAAAGTAAATCTTTTACGAGTGTTAACTGTGAACTTCCACCAATTAATAGAACTGTTTTTATTCTCAAATTTAGCCTTTTTGCATCAGCTATGACCTGTTTTGCTACACCAACTGCTTCCTGTATCTTAGGGTAAATAATATTATTGAATGTTTCTCTACTTAATCCATATTTATAATTAATAAATTGTCCATTTACAACTAATGCTAATTGGGTTTCATAATAATCATTTGTTCCACTAAAATATTCTTTTAGTCTGCGACATACATTTAGAATTCCATAATCGACTAATCCATCTACTGATATGTCAAACGAATATTGTGTCTGGATTTTCTTTCGTAAGTCATTGTATATTAAAAAATCTAAATCTTGTCCTCCACAAGAATTACTTCCTTTCGGTTCGCATACTACTTTTAATTCAGAGAATATTTTTTTTATACAAGCTACATCAATAGTACCACCACCGAAATCAAAAACTAAAATGCTATTGTTATCATCTATAGAGTGACCAAAGCTATATCCTTTCACAGCAGCTAGAGGCTCGTATTTTTCGTCTTTTATCTTTAATCCATTATTGATAAAAGCATTCCTGATTATTCTTTTCTTAGATTCTGTAAAGTCTACAGGATAAGAGAAAGTGACACTGTCAAAATGAATGTTATGTCCGCAATGCGCATTTACTTGTTCTAACAAATACCTGAAAAATGCAGTTAACAATTCTTCATGAGTATACTGTTTTTCCCCAAGTGTTTCTGTTATATCAGGATTTAAAATACGTTTTATAGATGGTATAAAATTTGATAGTATTTCTATTTTTACATCATTAGGTAGTTTATAGACATCTTCTAAATAATTAAGTGCTTGAAAACCTATAATTAGCCCAAAATCTGAAACAAGAATTGCTGATGGTAACTTAACGGAACCATCACCATTAAATTTTACGGCTTCGGGCTTTCCATTTAGTGGATTTAGCCATGCTACTGTGGTATATGATGAACCAAAGTCAATACCTAAGTTTGCCATACAATACTATTTAATTGATTCTATTAATGTGTGTATGTTATTAAGTTCGTTCTTGTTGACAGTCCATTGGGCAATTAACTGTTCAATCGCTTTAATGTACTCAGGGTTTTGTTTAGATTGAATTATTGTTGTTTTCATTGCGTCTAATTCTGACTTATATTTTTCATAAGTTGATGATATAGAAGTCGTTGCTTGTTGTCTAATTGCCAGCAAAAATCCTTGGTAAAGTGATTGATATTGATTATTAGCTAGAGATGTTTCAATTAATTGTTTCCTACAATTTGCTAAGCTTTCTTGAACATACTTTAATAACTGCGCCTTATTCTTCTGTAGATTCTCCCTTTTTGCTTTATTGTTACCGCTGATAGCTCCCCATAATACAGCACCAACCCCTAAAACAACCATTACCGGTGCTAAAACAGGAAGAACTGGAGCAACTAGAGTTGGAAGGAAATAATAAGCTCCACCTATTAATGTGCCGAGTGCACCTGTTACAGCAGTTCCCATAAACATTTCTGTTCTCATTTTCCCAACTCTATCACGTAAATCTACATTTTGAATCTGAGGATCTCCGACCCCACTTCCAGATACTGATATCTTTACGGAATCAGTAATTGATAATTTACATTCATCATTGTATTGTATTAAAAGTGAAGAAATCTTTTCACATACTAAATTGGTAAGTCCATCCCATGATTTTTTCACATCGTTCACTATACGCTCTCCTAAATCTTCACCGTATAAAGCGATTTCTTCAGATGAAAGATTTTCTATTTCTTGAGTGTATTTTTCAGATATTTCTCCCTTGGTTGTGAATATTTGATTAAAATCCATTTCCATCGTTTTAAGGATAGCTTCAATCTTCATTAAAACTTCCTTTTTCTTATTATCCCCCATTTTCTCAGAAAATTCTTTATTTGCTTTATCATATTGAGAAATGAGTTGCTCGTATTTTGTTGCAGCTTCAATTGATGCTTCTTTACGATTCTGGAGAGATTCTTGTATTATTTGATAATATTCAACTGCATTATTGTATGCGATACCAACGCGATAATATCCTAAGGTCAAAAAACAAATATTTTGTATGGCATCTTTTACATCTGCATATCCGGAAATCTCATAATTAAAATTAGAAATGACTTCATCTGACGATTGCGCAGCATCCATTAGTAAACTACTTGACATTTTTAACATATAGAGTCCTAATACAAGTTTTTCTCCTATAGCTTTGGAGATAAGATCCTTGTTTCGTTCCATAGTATTATTTACTACCTGATTGCCACATAAATCTGTTTTTGTTGTGACAAAAATTATGCTTGGTGTTATTTCTGCTACTTCCTTTAAGAAGTTTATTTCAATATCTTCAAGTGGTGATGGGTTCATTACAAATAATGCCGCATCAGAATTTCTCAGGTATTGTTTTGTGATATTGGTATGTTGTGGATATGTAGAACCAATTCCCGGTGTATCTATTAATGAAACTCCTTCTGGAAGAAAATCGACTTTCGTATTGACTTGTATATAAGCAATAGTCTCGTTTGTTGCAATTTCGCCTACATTGTCAATTTCTGCCTGACTTCCATATTGAGCAAGCTCTTCAACTGTAATAGCTTTCTTATCACCATTTGAATATACAACAAAAAAACTATCTTCATTAGCGTTTGATATTTTGAATGCTCGAGAGGTCGCCACATCATTACAAACTGGGAGAATATTTTTCCCTATCAATGCGTTAATTAAAGAACTTTTTCCATTTTTAACTTTTCCACATACTGCAAGATTAAAATCCCCTTTGGTTAATAACTCTTCTGATAGGATAAAATCATTTGATGGTTTGGGCAATCCAGCTTTAGGGTATTTTACCGTAAATGATTTCATATTGCCCATTAATTTTATTATTTTACTTTTAAGAGCCATTGCTTGCTCCTTTATATTCTCGTCCATTTTTTTCAATTTATAACGTTAATATTAGAAAATATCATCATCTACCTCGTCATCATCATCTACCTCGTCATCATCATCTACTTCGTTACCATCATCACTATCATCACTATCATCAGAAAGATCAGGATCAGGTTCTGGGTATGGATCAGGTTCTGGCACAGGTGTATCATCGATACCTATCATGTGCTTGAATGCAGTGATAAAACTATCTCGGTCAAAATGATCTTGTCCAAAACTACCTGGCGTTTTAAACATCTGTTTATATTCTGCTAGTTTTGAACTATATTCATCATAACTTATTTCATTACCATCATTGTCGTGACCAATAATATCAAGATGCCCTTCTGTATAATATGCATCTGAAGCAAGATATCCTTCTGGTATTCTTACATCAGCATTAAGAGGTAAACTATTTGCATCTATAAACTGGTTTACTGCAAAATTAGATGGAACCATGCAACTATGCACTTCATCGTATTGAAATGGAGCTGGTGTTGTGGTTGTAGCCATAAAATAATCAGAATCTTCCCATGCATCCATAAACTCATCTAATGTATATTCAATTCTCAAATCTCCAGTTCCTGGGTCAGTAAGAATCACTTTAACATCATCAGGGTTATTAGGATTAACCTCAACTCCTGCAACAACTAAAGCGTGATTAGCTTCTTCATTTAACACATCTTTAAAGAATTCGCTAAATTGTTCTTTTATATTTCCATCTCTGTCAGCCCATAATTCATTCGCATCTACACCTACTATTATTCTATGCCCTTGCGCTAATTCGTTTACTATGTCGTATACTGTACAATTCGTTTCTTGTCTAACTCCGACACCGCAAGCATTAAGAAGAGCACCTACATAGCCCATTGGTGTTCCTCCTCCTTCACTTGGATCATACCACCCATTTTGAATTGCATACTGTTTAAGATCTTCTAATGGTATGTCAATTCCATAATCGCGTAAGATAATCTGTTGACTGCGAATCGCACATACGCCTTCTGGCCCTTGATAAATCATAGGATCAAATGCAGGTGAACTACCATTACCATCCTCTCCAAAAATGCGGTAAGCCGCAGAAGAGTTTAATTCAGAATTAAGATTTGTACTCATTTTGAATAAATTATTTATGTTTTCGTTTTCAACGTTATATTTTTCCTGCATTTCTGCAGTGTCCAATAAATCAGATGAAAAATGATTTACATCATTTTGAGGTATCGTTGTATCAAAATTCATTAAATTGATAAAATCTTGCATTTCCTGATATTCTATTGTCTCATAATTATCAATATCAGAATCATCGATAGATATTTGAAAATCATTTGTTTCCTTAATAATTTCTGAGATTATAGGACTTTCTTCTTTGTATGATTCTAGAGTTTCTAATTCGGAATCTGAAATTTTTTCTTCTAAATAAGCTCCAAGCATTTCTTCTGAAATAGGAAGGTCTTCAATGTCGTCAAAACGATTTATAATATCATTATAATTTTTCATATTAATCCCTCCCTTTCTAATATAATAGTGTAGAATTGAGCTTTTGCTCGAAGATGGACATTATAGTAGTTTGCTATAGTCAAAGCTAAAAGCTTTGCTGTTTCCTCGTTCGACATTTCCTCTAAATATCTATATATTAGTAATTGTCTATACCGTTTGTTGGACATCATGTTCAATAATTTCATAACATCCTCTCTTATTAAATTATTAAATTCAAAATCTTCAACATTAATATCTATACCTATAGATTTGTTTTCAAAGGGGTTTCTATCATCTTGGTTTAATATATCTTCTATTATAATTTTCTTTTTAGCAAAAAGTTGATGACAATAGTTCTCGACGATAATTCTAATCCACATTGTTAAAGTACAACGGAAACCAAAATCTGCAAGTTTACATTTTCCTGTTTTCTTATTAGGAGTTAAAATATAAATATAGATTTCATTTATCAATTCTATTGGAGTCTCACAATCCGTGTAATACTTTCTGTGAACAACATTAAAAATTGGGTAACACTTCTTGTACAAATATAGAAATGTTATCTCTTTATCCCGATTTAGAATTGCCTGAACAATTTCTTTATCAGACATATATAATAGTTTGGCAATACTGTAATTAGCCTTCATTCTATTTCATTTTTTGCTATTTACATTGTTTCTTCTCTAATTCCCGATAAGAGCACTCAATAGAATTTAAATACATTCTTCCACTACTGTCCAGAGAAATATTTACAAAACAGCCTTTATTAATTAATAATCAGAATCGTACAGAATCAATAAAATTTTTCGATTAGAAATTGTAGTTTTGAAAAGAACAGAATCGCTACAATTGTAGTTAAAATATACCGCCACCTTCCCAGTAACAAGGCTCGTTGATTATCTTCTTAAGACGTTTCTGATTATTTAATTTCTTATAGTCATATCGACAAACAAGTAACAGATTTCTTATGAAATTATAATACTTATCCTAAAAATACACTTGATAATGATTAGTAAATCATCAATAATAATCGCCACATTATCGTCCATGATAATGAAAAACTCTCCCACAACTCAAACACTGCTCCATCCATCTATTACACGAACTTATTGAGCAACTTCAAATCTTCGTATATTACTGGTATGAAGAGATTTCTCCAAGACCATAAAAGCAAATAATAATTTTCAAGTTTTCGATCGGAGCATCAGGAACGATTAAAGATTTCTTTGTAGTATACAATCCTGGTGGTAGCAATGGCAATAAGGTGACAAAAAGGATAAGTTTACACTACTATAAATATGTGAATAATTTATTTTCTGTTAGAATTGACTCTTGAGTTCGCAAAAGTACATTTTGAGTGGACACCCCTGTATGTGAGTTCTTTGCAAAATCTTGCATTTGAACTTTGGGGAAGGCATCAGAGATAAATCCAATGCTGGGGATGTTGTTCTTACTTCTCTAGTTATACACATTAGACAATGTGTTCATTTTTCTTTCAGAATATCTCTAGCTTAGAGATACTAATGAATATCACAAAGATACTCAAAAAAAATAATTTAACAACTTTTTCTAGATTCATTACAACTTAAATTCTCATCGTTTATACGAGCATTTGTTACACTTATGCCAATGTCAGACTAAAGAAATATCCTAATAATACACATCTTAGAACATATAATCCACTAAAAAGGTATAATAGATACTATAAGCCATATCCTCGGTACTACCGATTAGTATATCTTACAAAACTTATTTTTAACACAAAATTACTGACGGAAATTTGAGGAAAAAATACATGATTCACTAAATGCTTACCTTTGTTCCACGAAATTTGTACAATTTGGTCCTTAACGTGAATATCAAACTCTAAAAGCATCCATAATTCATCACCCATGTCAGGAGCTTTTCAAAAAGCGACAAACAATTCACCTACAGAATTATTTGCCGCTTGTCTCTTCCCGTCCATAGAAGTCTGCACAAACCCACTCAAAGGAGAAATATGCTTTTGGATTATCCCCCGCAAACGATACAAATACTAAAAAACCTCCATTCATCCAATATTAATCCCATAAGCCTCATCCACGCCCTCGATGCTGCCGATAAGAGTAATGACATTATCCAGCTCGTTTCTGGAGTGTACCTTAAAGTCCACATAACACTCCACAATCCGGTCGATTGTTTCGGTATGCAGGCAATCAATTGAAAGCCGGAGTTTATCCGTGATACATTCCACCACATCGCTGAGAATATGATACCGGTCCACCCCTCGAATCTGAATGCGTACAGGATACAAGAACCGATTGTCGGCTTCAAAGCTGACAGCTACAATGGAATCACCTTGTCGAGAGGCCTGCCGGATGGCAGCCGCACAATTTCGGGTATGCAGTGTAATCTTCCCATTTTCATCCTTAAAGCCAATCACTTCATCACCCGGCAACGGATGACAACAAGTACATCGGATGTATTTCAAGACCGGCTGATCATGAAAGAACTGACGCAGATATCGTTTCGCCTTGTAAGTTTTGACACAATCCAGCCACTCCTTGTCAGGTTTGGACTGCACATCCGTCCCAATCTCCACACAATCACCACGGTGCAGTTCCGTCTTCACCGATGACAATTTCCCATTGATTCTGGCATACATCGCTTGGTCGCCTGCCTGGCCGTCAACCTCGTAGGCAAAATCAAGGGCAATAGCCCCTTTCGGAAGGATAATCCCTTTCCCTTCGGTAGTGAACACCATGATGTCATCATTATAGAAAGAAGAGGTCACCCCGTCCATATAGTCCATCTCGTTATTATAGGCCACATCCTGAAGCACAGACTTGAACTTATCCAGCCAAGCTTTCAAGTTCGATTCGGTTCGTTCTGCCGCACATCCTAACCGGGAATTGCGGACCATTCTCTCAGAAGAAATATGAATTTCTTCCCAGCTTCCGTTCTCGCACAACAGTTTCAGGTGAAAACTTTGGTAACCGTTCTCCTTGGGAGCATTGATGTAGTTGGACACACTGCCCGGCTTTTCCTTGGATAGAGTAACGGCTACCTACATCGAAACTTTGTAAAAACAAAAGGCCGGCACACAGCCAGCCTTTCATGATTTATTTACCTCCTGCCGGAAGATTTTTCAGGAAATAGTCCGTCATCGATTTCCGCAGGTGATAGGTAGTGCCTTCCCGCTCATTGATGGCATGCGAGCGCATCGGATAGGACAGCTGATAGAACACCTTACCGTGTTTCACTAGCTCGTTGACCAGCATCTCGCAATTCTGATAGTGCACGTTGTCATCACCGGTACCGTGAATGAGGAGCAGGTTCCCTTTCAAGCCTTCCACATAGGAGATGGGCGAACCTTTGCGATAGCCTTCCGGATTGACCTGCGGCGTGTTCATGTAGCGTTCCTGGTAAATGGTGTCGTACAACCGCTGGTCGGCTACGAACGCAATGGCAATACCCGTGCGGAACACATCCGGATAACGGAACATGCAGTTGAGGGTCTGACTTCCTCCCCCACTCCAGCCTGTAATGCCGATGCGGGAAGTATCGATAAACGGATACTGACGGGCCAAATCGAGGATTCCCTGTGCCTGGTCTTGCGAAGCAAAAGTACCGACCTCGCCATAAATACATTTACGCCATTCCCTTCCGCGAGGGGCAGCCGCTCCGCGGTTGTCGATACTGATGACGATGTAACCCTGGTTGGCCAGGAACTGGTGCCACATATCGCCTCCCTGCCATACGTCCTGCACCGTGGAACTGGCCGGCTCCCCATACACGTCAATAATGACCGGATATTTCTTTGCCGGATCAAAATCTACCGGTTTAATCATAAAGGCATCCAATACCAAGTCGCCGGAATGTGTCTTGACAAATTCCTTCGGACGTAACTTCAACTGCTGATACTGGGCCAGTGCTTTCTCATTGTCTTCAATGACCGACAAGGTCTTGTGCGACGGCAAGGCCACCATCTCTATTCGCGGAGGAGTAACGGCATTGCTAAAGGTGTGCACGGCGTATTTCCCATCCGGAGAGATGTCATATTTATGCTGCCCTTGTTCCTTCAATGGAGAAAGACGCTTCACTTCTCCCTTGCCGAACAAGCTAGCCGAATACAGATAACGCTGGGTATAATTGTCCGGTGAGGCGATGAAATACACCAGCCCTTTCTTCAGGTCCATACCCACCTGCTCAATCAAATCATAATTGCCTTTCGTGATGAGCTGGATATCTTTTCCATCGCGGCTCACCCGATAAAGATGCCGCCATCCGTCCCGTTCGCTCTGCCAGGTAAAATACGTATTGTGCTTCAGCCAGGTCACCTGGTCGTTGGTTTCCACCCAAGCTGCATCCGTTTCTGTCAGGATATTTTGAGGTGCACCACCTCCGATAGAAGCAATCCATACCTTGTTCGTATTCTGTGGACGATTCATCTGCTGGATAAACAAGTCGCTACTTTCGGGAATAAATTCCATCCGCATAATGTAATTCTGACGGGGGTCACCGGGCAATTCAATCCAAGTGGTCTCACCTCCGGTAGCTGCCACATAACCCACCTTCACGGCTGAATTGGTGGTTCCGGCCTTTGGATAGGGGAAGCGGATGATTTTCGGGTACAGGGAATCCACATTGTTAATGATATCAAACCAGCCGGTGCCTTCCGTATCGCTCTGCCAATAGGCAATGTACTTGCCGTCAGGGCTCCAGCGGAAACCGTCCCGACAGAAAAACTCCTCTTCATACACCCAGTCAAAAGTTCCATTCACAATCGTACTGCTTCCGTCGTGTGTCAGCTGGGTGATTTTCCCGTCGGACACATTCTCCACATAAATATTGTTCCCGCTCACGTAGGCCACCCGCGTCCCATCGGGCGAGAACTTGGCAAACATCAGACTGCTTTCCGGAAGATCTTTTCCCAACTGTTGCAACTGTCCTGTTTGCATATTGAGCACCCAGTAGTCACCCCGGGTATCGTAACGCCATACTCGCTTGGTATTTGTATAAACCAAGACCTGTTTGCGTGAGGCGTCAAAACTGAAACTTCTGACCGACAGGGTGTCAGAAGTACCTGGCTTTACAAACGAAGCTGCAGGTATCAGCACTTCACGTTTATCCTTCTTGGCTGCATCATACGACACGATGTCATATCCTCCCGCCGGGTTCTTTTCTTTTTTCGAGTACTTGCTTCCATCCGAAAGCCAGTTTACCCGGCTCTCTCCTTTTGTAATTACCAAACCTCCATTCACCACCTCCTCCAAAGTAGGGATATGCTGTGCATACACTGGAAGGAAAGCCAAACAGCAAGATACCAAAATCGCCTTTCTAATGTTCATTTGCATACTAAATTCATTATTTAAAAGAAAAACACCCAATTTTTCAACAAAAGTACAACTTTTTCTTCACAACAAACACGGTTCATTGGAAACTTACACCCGTTAGTTAAGACTCATGCCAAGCACACCTAAAAAAAAACCCGTCAAAGACCACCAGGTCAATGACGGGCATCAATTATCTCAAGCTCCGGCTTCCATTCAAAATGTCGTCCGGTATTTCTGCACAACGTGTATACACAGACACATCCTCACTGTTATCCTTCATGGTCCATTTCATTGTTTCATCGGTCATTTCTGAAACAATATACTCATTCCACAAATCATGAGAATAATCATATTCCCCCGTAAGAATATATCCCAGTTCCTCGTCCTCTTCAATTTCAAAACTACCAGTAGATTTATGAGAATACATACTTCCCATATTGTCATACATTTCAAAAGTATGTTCTTTTCTATTGAACGTAATATATACATACTGACCTTCCTGTAATGGAGTTCCATTTAATTCAGTCAACATCCAAGTTCCGTTCAACGTGGCATAATTCACTTCCTGATACACCACCGGAGCCTCATCGTCTTTGCTACAAGATGCAACCATTGTCAACAACGAAAGGCACATCATCAGTCTGAATATGAATCTTATCATATCTATCTTGTTTAAAAAGTTATTTATTTTATTTCTACATTAATTTTTATTGTCCGGTCAGACGGACGAGCAGAGATTCCATCAAGCAGCACATTAAACTGTTTTTTTCCTTTAGCTCCAGGAATCTTTCCACCATCCAGTTCAAGAATCAGATAACCCTCCTGCCCCGGTTCCAAGACCTCAGGCTCCGTACTCAGACGAATAAACTCAGGCAAAAATCCCTTCACAGCACCAATCCGCAACACCTCGTTTCCCGCATTCGCACAAGCAATTTTCTCCACTCGATGCATGCCTGTACTCACGGCCCCAAAACTTACCGTCTTGGTACGTATCCTCAAATTTCCCATTGCATATTTATAGTCCTTCCACAAAGCACTCGAGGGAGTTACTTTGCCTACAATACTCAATGCGGCAACAGGTTGTTTTTCAGAGATGTCGGTATAGACAAAGGCTTTCGTAAAGAGCTTTCCCGGTTGTCCGAAAGGATTATAAGTCACACTGACAACCGCTTTATCACCTGGATTCATCACTGCATGATCGATATGAGCATCCGTACATCCGCAAGTAGTAGAAATTCTTGTCACGACTATTCTTTTCTTACTCACATTCGTACAGGTAAAAGTGTATACCTGAGGTTTATCATCCTCCGACAAGACTCCCGCATTTATCTCAATAGGCTCAAAGCGCAACAAAGCTTGTGCATTTTCCACCAATACGGGGTTGAACACAGATTCAAGCTCCTGCTGAGTAAATACTTTCTGTGCCGATAAGCACGACACAGAAAGCCACATTGACATCAAGATAATTACAGTTTTCATAAAAATTCCGTACCTAAATTACATCCATCCGTTTCCAGTAGTCTTACGTACAGTAATGACAAATTCCTGCGTATTTCCGTCACTGCTAGTCACCGAGGCCTTGGTCATTCCCACCTTGGTTCCCTTTACCGTCAGTTTGTTGTCTTTCAAAGAAACGGCAGCCACATTGCTGTCCACCACATTGAACTCAGTAGCAGTCATATTATCGGCATAGATTTTGCTCAAGTCTACCACTTTCGTTCCATCAAGAGCTACATAGACGTTAGGTACACGCATCGGCTGAGCATTATAGTCACTTCCTTCAATATTGCTCAATACCATATTGGCGTCGATCAAGCCTCCAATCTTGCCTCGATAATTCGACAGATTCAATGACATGTGTGGAGCCGCATCCTGGTATGTAGCCCATCCATACCAATATGATTTTTCCCCACTCAGTTTATCATCTGAGAAAGGACGGACAGAATGGAGCAGTAATTTCTGGAAATCTTCTGCACGATAATGTTTACGCAACTTAGCTGCATACGACAAGCCCAATGCAGCCACCCCAGAAACATGAGGACATGCCATAGAGGTTCCTTCCATATAGCCATATCCACTCTGGTTCATCGTCGGGTCTCCCCCTTCAATGGCAGCCGTTGGCATTGTAGACAAAATAAGTCCTGCATCCTCTGTCTTCGTACCTTCTCCGTCGCCACCTGGAGCTGTAATCATATTCTCACTACCGCTCGGTGTGCTGTAGTTTGAATAAGGAGCCGGAGTTCCATCCGGACCTACGGAAGCAACACAAATAAAATCTTTATACGCACCCGGATAGGCAGCCATCGGCGCATACTCATTTCCTGCGGCAAAAATAATCAGTCCGCCTTCCATCACCCCGTTTGGATCACCGGCATTATGAAGGAAGTATTCCATGACTTCTTTCTCCAACACACAATTCTCAGACCATTCTTCATCCGACAAATAACCTGGCGTATAATTGTTGATATTGGCTCGTCCGGAGTTATATCCCCAACTACACTGAAGAATTACAGCCCCATTGTCTGCAGCATATTTTATGGCTTTTGCCTCCTGCAAGAAAGTAGAACCGCTGTTTCCTGCAAAAATCTGCAAAGACATGATCTTTACACCAGAATCGGGTGTTCCATCTCCACCGGCAATGCCGGATACACCGGTCCCATTGTTGTTCACGGCAGCAATGGTTCCTGCCACATGCGTGCCATGTCCAAGGTCATTGATATCCGAATAAGTAATCAGGCCACAATCGGTCACGAAGTTATATCCATAGCGGTCGCCTGCATAACCATTGCCGTCATTGTCTGTGGTTCCTCCCAGTTCTTCCGCCGAGTTCGTCCACATGTTACCTTTCAAGTCTTCATGGTTATACATGACTCCTTCATCCATTACAGCCACAATGACCGACGGATCTCCTTTACATTTCTTCCATGCTTCCTTGCAATTCACATCGTATCCGGCAATCGCCTGCACAGGAGAATCCTTTCCATCCAAAATCGTTCCGTCATTGATGTAGCTCCATTGCTTACTCAAATCCGGGTCATTGAATGGAAGTTCTGTGACACCGTCTGCTGTCAATGCCACCGGATTCACCCCTTTGGCTTTCCGGTCTGTTTTATAAGCCCGCTTGATTTCGTGATTATACTCTACTGTGGCTACTTCGGCCAGTTTTGACATATCTTGTGCTACCTTCTGCACATCCATGTTCTTATCAAACTTCACCAGATACCACAAATGCAATCCACATTTCCGTGTACGTTCCTCGTTACGCTTGTCCACCGGGAAAACCCGTTGAAACTCGTATGCTCCTGCAATGTCCAGAATTTCATCGACCGAAGGAATGGAAGAGCGTGACATTTTTCCACTTCTACTTAACGCATTAGCCTGATCCAATACCTCTTCGACTTCCGGCTTGAACTTGATAAACAATTCTCCACTTACCGCATCGTCGGGGATATTGACTATGATTGCACTTCCATTGTCTCCTCCATTCGATTCGGAAACCAAAGTTTCCGAATCGCTACAAGAGAATAAGACTGACGCACATAATAGCGCTGATAATATGTATTTCTTTTTCATTTTCAATGTTACGTTAAATCAAACAAAACCTTTCTCATTCGGTCGCACCGCTATCCTCGTAATCAGGTTTCCTGCCTGGATAAACCTCATAATAGCTGCCTTCTGTGTATCCCGTATTGGAATAATCGCTAAGGCTGGTCGGTTCATTGCTAAATCCTACCTTATCTCCATTGGAATTGATGGCACTCAATTCTTGCTGGAAGATCATGGAATATGGATTCCAGTATGCCAGATACGGATGATACAATAACCATTTAGGCAGCTTTCCAGTCAAGAAGCTCAGATTTAATGACAGAGATTTCATTTTTGGCCATACCATTGGAGCACCCCCATTTGCCAGCAGGTATTTTTTAGCATCTTCCAGCTTGATTGTATCTCCAAATGTCTGAGAAATATAGTCCCAAGTATAAACCTTGTCGGCGCCAACAATATTTCTGACTTCTTCGTCAGAAGGCAGTTCACCCTGAAGCAGGCTCATGGTCAATGACAATTCTTCCAAAGTATCCCATTGAAGCAGGTTCTTGAAGAAAGTACGGTTCGTCTTGGCAGGGAGTGATTCGAAACCTTCTCCAAAACCAGTGTACCATCTGAAACCGATAGTATCATTATCTTCCACCTGACTCAAGTCTTTTGTGGTATCATAACGATTAATTTTATTCAGACGCAAAACCTTCAGTTTCGGGAAGTTCGCTTTGTTGATGACTTCCAGCCCATCTTCAAAGTTGTTGCTACTCAAATCAAGCAACTCCAAGTTCTTTCCTAAATCCTTAAAGTTATCAGGCAATGCAGTTAATCCGTATGCACTAATTGTCAGTTCTTTCAGATTATTATACTGAGCTAACTCACAGATTTCCGGTCCCAATTTGATGCTCTTGATAAACGTATTGGCATTACCGGTAAAGGTAATAGACCGGGCAGTTTTCAAATATCTCACCTGATAAGGCAATGATTCGTATATCTCAAACAAACGGAATGTAACCGATTTCACGCGTCCGATCATATCCTTGCTTACTCCGTCGGTTGCTTTCCAAAGTTCCACACCATCCCAATACATCATATTTTCTCCGTCATTCCATCCCAGCATTCCATTCATGCTTTTGTAGATAGACAACAGAGCCAGTGAGTCTCCCGCACGGTCATCTGTAATCTTCGGAGCCGACTTCTGCCGTACCTGAAGCACTACAGGCTCTCCTTCTGCAGGAGTTATCGTAATCTGTGCTGTCCGTTCTGCTTCCGATACATTGATATCCCATTCAAACCGCTGAGTAAATGTACGCGGACGATCGCCATAATCATAGACAGGAACTTTATCCTTATATCTCAGCCAATTCCCTTCAGAGGTTACGCTCACAGAAAAATTGGTATTTGCCGTCATCTGGAGATCATAATAACGCTTTCCGTATTCTGCTGAGTTTTCAATGACAATCTCCTGGTCTGCATTCTCCACAAACACACCTTTGGCATAACCTGCCTGCACCACCTTCAAGATTTTAGGTGCAGCCAGCCCTTGTGCCATAAACTGAATCTCAGCATTTCTGAAATCGGCAACGACTGATGAATCTACTTGAATCTCACAACTTGCAGCCCCTACTCCACTAGAAGGAACTACCCGTACCCATGTAGCGTCGGTTGTAGTCTGCCATTTCACATTTCCACCTACATTTACAATCTCTATTCCGCCATTCTCACCAACGGCGATTTCCTCTTTATCCAATGAAAATTCAGATGTGATTTCGTCATCCTCCTTACATGAATAAAAACAGAGAGTGAGTACAGAAAATAATCCTGTTACAAAATATTTGATATTATTTTTCATTTTAGCTCTTTTTATCTAGTTGTTCATCACTCCAAATCCAAGGCATCACAACCACGGATATCTTGAGTCGGATCATAAATTAGAGTATACATACCGGCCTTTATATACGCACAAACATCTGAAACATCCAATATCAAGTTCGGATTGTCACTCACATCAAGAGTATAAATCAAATAAGATATCGTTTCCGTATCAGGCACTTTTCCAATATTATTTCCACCCAAGAACAAAGCTCTCAAACCAATGTGCTGGTAGATACCTTCCGGCCATTCTTCGTAAACTCTGTTGCCCGCATCATCCCGCTGATTACGCAATGAAAGTACGGTCAGATAAGAAATGTTGGCAGCCCCCCAAGGGAAAGCAGTCAAACGGTTTCCACTAAGATCCAATCCATACAAATAAGGCAAGGTGTGCCCGTCAAAATCGTCCGGAAGCTTGCTCAAACGATTATAAGTCAAATCAAGCGTAGTCAACAGATAAGTCTTTGAACCTGTCAGGTCTCCCTTATTGAACTCAGAAATCTGATTGGCACTCAAGTTAAGCACTGTAAGCGGAGAACCTGTCTTAAACAACTGCTTAGGGAATTTTTTAAGTTTATTTCCAGCCAAAGAAAGTTCACCGGCATTGATTCCGCTAAAACCTTCAAGACCAGCATCGTCAATTTCATTATAAGAAAAATCGACAGAGGCCATGGTATAGATGGATTTCACATCAAAAATATCAGGCAATTGAGTCAACTTATTGTGAGAGAATGACAATGATTCCACATCATCCATCCCACAGAAAATCCCATTCTGACTTTCAATGGTCTCAATTTCATTGTAATCAAAAGCAGCCTGCACCAGGTTTACATTCGCCCCAAAGGCAGGAACCTTTTTCAACTTGTTGTTCACAATGTCAATCTTACCCAATTTTACCATGTTGGACACTTCTTTCGGCAACTCAGAAATATTGTTGTATCCCAAATAAAGAATCTGAACCTTCTCTTTTGACTTTCCTGTAACCAGTTCTTTCAGTCCCTTATTGAATTCGTCAGAAGACAACTGCTTGTTCATCGCCATATTCAACTGAACCAATTCCGGAAGCTGAGCTATCACGGAAGGGAAGGTCTTCATTTTCGGGCAATTATAAATTTCCAGGTCGGTAAGAGCTGTCAAACCGGCAAAACCCGGTTCTTCCTCCTCATTTCCTACCGTAGCTTCCGGCAAAGCTGTGATAGGTGCATTGGCTACATAGAAGATTTCCAGCTTTTTCAATTTTCCGATGGCTGGATGAATGCCTGTAATGCCATTGGTCAAATCACCCCAAGACACATCTTTCGTCGTGATTCCTTTACGTGTCGTCTTACGTTTGTAGTCCCCTTTTATTTCCATACCCAACTGCAAAGGAGAAGACAAATCTTCCCGTATGTCGTGAGCTACAAAATGATCCATATAGTCATTACGTATCGCCTTCAAATCGTTGGCTGTCAACTGTCCCTTCAAACTGGTCAGAGGGTCTTTGTTGTCAAAACCAAGCAAATCATTATGCGTACCCAAAGCCAGAGTATTCAGTTCACTTAACTGGCCAATTTCAGCAGGCACCATACCTACTGCACCAAAATCACCGATAGACAATGAGGTTACACGGCCGTTGGCATCAAGCACAACGCCCGGCTGATCGCCCCACATATCAATATCCTTGTCGTCAAAACTCCAGTTTACACCTGCAGGGTAAGTTTGTCCACGGTAATACCAGTTTTCACCTCCCATCTTTTCCCAAATGGCTTTCAAGGCAACATAGTCCTTGATATTGGGTGCCGATTCAATCAGTGTGACCGGCACATCCGCATTGGTCTGCGAATTGTCTGTCACCGTAAAAACAGATTCTTTCAACACCTCGTCATTGAAATACTGCAAAATGTCACTACCCTTATAGGCCGTATACGACATTACCTGGTAAGTACCCGCTTCAATCGTGACAAGAGAGTCAATTTTACCCACAGAAGTACGATATCCGGTTCCACTGCCATCAAAATCTTCTTCATACGTTACCTTCAATGATTTGAATTCCTGTTCGATTTTGGTATCAACATTCTTTACCCGGATATCTACCTTGTCAATACTACTGAAGGGATAGGCTTTTTCCGCATCATCCACACCTCGGCTAAGAATATTCTTTACCAACTGGAATTTGACTCTACCTCTGCTGATAGCATCTACCAGCAAGTCTTGCACTACCAGTCCTCCACCTGTAACACAGAACGTAGCCTTTTCGGCAGGCAAACCCACGTAGATTTCCTTTTCAGCTCTGTTATACAAATAGAATCCTACAAGCGTATATTCACCTTCCTGTAATTCCAACTTGTCACTGCGCATGCCATATTCCGCGTTCTCCGCATCGTATGCATGCAAAGCCATTGTCTGAGAAAACTCAAAATCATTGCTTCTCAGCACCACTTTCACTTTGGCTGCTTCATAAAGAGAATCAAGCACATTGGCGTTCGCACGCGAAGCTACATTTTTTGCATAAGATGCACTTTTGTACACCTTAAACTGTACATAACCGCTACCGGCTGGCAACTCGTCATTCTCATCCTTACATCCAGATGAAAAGCACAAGAGCGACAAGAGTATCAGGTTGATACAGATAAAACTTATATTTCGTAATTTTTTCATCATAACATGCATTTTATTCTACATTTAATATCAGCACTTTACAAATCATCATGTTTTCATCTTTGAAGATTACAATCAACGGTTCATCTCCACACATGAAATAGACATTGCTGTCTTCATAGGTCTCTCCTTCCTTATTTACTTCTATAGATGTATCAGACTCATAAGGATTAGAGAAAGTTCTGACATCACATGAACCTATAGCGGCATTTTCTCCATAGGAGTTCTTTATATAAGGAGTAATTGTCACGAAGCTTCCTGCAGGCACTGAATAATTAAAGATGTAATTATTCTTATTTGCTTCATCAGCAAAATACAACTGACTGATAGCATCCAGCACATCCGGATTCATGATATTTCCGAGGCCCTGTGTGGCTTCTACGTCTCCTTCTCCATTTACATTGACTTTGACAGGAGCCACAGAAGAAGTCTGTGTACCTTCTTGTTCAAAAGACATAATCACATATTTGATGACATCTTCAGAAACATCCTTGCTTGCAGCATCCAATAACGTGTTGTAATCCGACCAGGTTCCCTGATGAGAAATTTCATCATAATCTTTTTTAGGGAAGGCCAAAATGTATCCTTTTCTCTTAGCCCCACCATTTTCCTGGAAATCACTCAATGTCAGATTTCCATGCTGGTCATCTTTACACTGATAGAACAAGTTCTCATCGATATTCATCCAGCCGTTCTCTTCACCCAAACAACGGATTACATATTCATTGTTTTGAGCGAGTACATTAAATGACAGAGGGAAGAATTTTTTCTCTACATCTTCATCTCCTTCTGTCAAGGCTGCCTGCCAGTACTGACTTCCATCCAATGACACCGTCCAGTTCCAGGCAGAACCAAGTCCATCTACCCGGATAACCCCTTCCGGCATTCCTGAATAGCAGACCGGCACATCATAATAGCGGTCACTGTTCTGTTCATAAAATCTTAGTACTCCTTCTTGTACTTCAGTCAGATAACCGTTGTTCAGCTGGACCGACAAATCAAACTTCTGGTTGGCTTTCACTTTTAAAGGTAAATCTATTGCCAGCCATTCCGGAGCATCTTTCAGTTCCCAGGCAAAATTGGTCACCACGGAAAAAGTTCCATTAATGACGTCATTGTTCACATACGACAACGTAAGTTTATTCTCCGCATTATAGGCATTTCCATCCACATCCATCACGGCTAAATCCTTTCCAGTACGGATGTATCTGGCTATCACTTTTTCCTCATTACCCATTATCAACGTAATGTCCACCGTCAGTTCATTCACCGACCACGCCTCATCCGTAATAGTCAGCGGCAAAGACACTTCTCCAGCTTCACCGGAAATAGAAGTCAGACCGTTGGAAAACTTACACCACAAAGCGGAAGAAGTCACCTTCCAGTCCAGGTTTGCAGTAAAAGAAAGCGTATGTGCAGTTCCAGGAGTAACAGCCTCCACAATCTCCTGTTCAGGGAATGACGGTGCCACGGCTTCTTCCTCATCGGAACAGGCCGCCATTGTACACATCAATGCAGCCAACAGACAAAACCGCTTAAGTATAGATATATTTTTTATCACATTCATATCCAATAAGTAGATTAACATTATTAATACCCTTGTTTCTTCAGATAATCATATTCCTCTTTGGAAATCCATTCCACCACATTGGCATAAGTTCCTACGGTACCTACTCCGTTTACATAGAACGTCATGTATTGGAAGAAGAAGTTCTGACATACATTATAATAAGAGATTGCACCTGTGGTATTCATGACACGTAGTTTGTCGTCTCCCCATACTGAACCTTGGAAGGCTTCAGCTGTAGAACCAACCACTTGCGGCTCCATCTCCAGAAGAGGCTGCAACGGATTGTCGGTATTAAACAAAACCTTAATGTCATACCCATCATACAAGAAATTCTTCAGAATAATACCGTTTTCTACTTCCGGGTCCTTCTCCGTAGTCAACAACCGCATTTCTGTAGTCTGCATATAATCAGTGAAGAAAGTAGAAGTAAGCACAGCATACCCGACAAACGTATTGATATCAAACGGGCAAACCTTGACCAACACTACTTTTGTATCGCGTCCATACAAATCCCAGATTTTATCTTTGTCGGCAGTCAGTCGCAACATGACCCCAATGGAATCTGTATCTTCAAAGTTATTATAATGTCCACGTATCTTGATGGAAGATGTCCGTTCTCCTGCTTTAATCGTCACATTGTTTGACTGAAGATCGTAATGCACTCCTTCAATGGCATTACTTCCTTTGTCTACGACTTCAACAGAATAAGTACGATCATAATCGCAAGCTGTAGTCGCTGTTACCGGAATGTCATAATACGTATCGTCGCTCTGTACGGCGATGGTCTGAAGCGTATCAGAGAACATCACATAATCCGGACCGCTATAGGTCGCATTTTCCTCACTACACCCAGCCATGACAGAGAGTGCAAAGAAAAGCATACCCCAATTTTTCAAAAGTCGTTTCATGATTATTATCGAATGTTTAATAGATTATTTGTTACTTTCATTAGGCTCAATTGCCGATCCCGGCAAATCCAATTCATGCTGTGGAATAGGCCATACAAACAGCGGATTGTTCGCATCTATCTTCAAGCTGCTTCCGTCGCTCACACTCTGTGTCTGAGGTGTACGTGTAAAACCTTTACCCCAACGCTTCAAGTCATTCAGACGGAATCCTTCCATATACAGTTCGCGAACCCGTTCGTTACTGATATTCTCCAGCCAGTTGTCTTCTGTCAGGTTCAAGGAAGAAGAACCTTCCGATGAGATACGGGCCTTACGCAAAGTTTGTACATCCGTCATCGCCTTGTCAAACTGTTTCTTACGACAGTAAGCCTCTGCACGTATCAGATACTGTTCAGACAAGCGGAACACTTTCGGCATGCTCACATGAAGAATGTTGTAGTTGTTGATGAAATCCTGATTACCGTGATACTTGATAAGCAACGGCCAGGTCAATCCATGACTATATCCGGTAGTGGTGGTGCCGAAGAAAGCATTATAACGCAAATCTCCTGTCTGGTACAGAGAAAGTGCCGCACTTCCCGGCACATAATCCGGACGATAAGTTGAAAAGTCATAATTCAAGAACACCTGTCCAAGCTTACCGCCATAAGAAGTATTGGTGAACCCTACTTTCCAGATAATTTCTGTAGCCTGATCATATTGCCACATGTAGTCGTAATAAGAATAGTTCCCGGTATAAACGGTATTTGCATCCGAGAGCAAGAACTTATTGCTGTCTATCACCTTGGAAGCCGCTTCAATGGCATTGTCCCAATCCTGCATATACAAATATACACGTGCATACAGCGCCTGCACTGTATAGTAAGTGAAGTAAGGCGTATTGTAAAGATTAGCCGCATCTTCATCCTGGTCCGAATCAAGAGCTTCTGCAGCCTTTGCCAGATCATTCAGCACAAACTGATAGGAATCGTATAAAGAAGCACGCTTCATCTCTCCCGGATTGGAGTAGCTTGAAACAAGTACCACACCTAGTTCATCCTTTGCGGTAGCCGGGTCGTATGCCTTGCAGAAACATTTAATCAGTTCAGAATAGGCTAACGCACGGGCAAAGTAGACTTCTCCTTTAAATCCCTGCAAACGGTCATACGCATCGTCATCCACCAAGGTATTTTCCCATTTTGCGATTTGCTCAAAGAAGAAATTGCAGTCACCAATCACTTTATAAAGCGTACCATACACCGCTTCTATATCCGAGTTGGTCGGATTGATGTTCCAACGCCATATATCTCCGTACGTATTTGAATATCCGTTCACGGCATACACCAGATCGGCCTGGATATCAGGCAACAGTGTCAGGTTTCCACTATAAAGATACTGGCTCTTGTAGTCTGCATAGATACCTACTACCGCCTGATTTGCTTCTTCCACGGTAGTAATCGCATGGTCGGCAAGGATGGCATGAGTTGGTTCCTTATCCAAGCAGGAGGTTGAAAGCAGTGCTGTCGCAACACCTAATAAATATATTCTAATATTTCTCATTGTCTTCATCTTTTTTTAAAAGTTCAACTCCACACCCAAGGTAAACTGACGTGTCATAGGGTATTGTGCCCGGTATATATTTGAGCTGACCTCAGGGTCAAGACCGGTAAACTTCGTAAATGTCAGCAGGTTCTGTCCTTGAACAAAAATCCGGGCTGCATCAAAGAAGTGTGTTTTTCCCAACAAGCTGTTAGGGAAATTATAGGCAATCATCAGATTCTTCAGACGCAGGAAAGACGCATTTTCAAGATAATGGGTATCAAACTGCGGAGTCACTCCATGTCTTGGAATATCTGTCACGTCACCTGGTTCCTTCCAGCGATTATACAGCAAGCGTCTGGACTGATTATAGGAAGTATAAAGTCCGTTACTTTCATCCATCAGACGGTCGTTGTTGTATACCCAACGGTCGGCCATCCAGCTGAACTGAGCAGAAAGAGTAATCCCCTTCCACGAAAGATTGGTTCCAAAACCTCCCTGCCAAGGAGCCACAAAACTCTTGCCTTCAATCAGCACACGGTTTTCTTCACTGAAGACATTTGTGATTTCTCCATCCTTTGTATACCACAATGCATCTCCATTGGCCGGATTGACACCTGCATAACGTACCATATAGAAATTCGACACATCGTGTCCCACCGCATACATGTTGACATTACTGTCTACATACTGGTCTATACCATTGTAAAGTTCCGTCAGTTTATTTTTGTTGAACGAAGCATTGGCAAACACGTTCCATGTGAAATTCTTGGTATGGATAAGGTCGGCATCTACCGACAGTTCAATACCACGGTTCACCATTGCACCCACGTTGTCCCAATAAGAGCCATAACCTCCGTCGGCATAGCTTACAGGTACCTGCATCAGCATGTCGGTAGTAAGCTTATTATAGAATTCTGCCGTAAAGTTCACACGATTGAAGAATCCCAACCGAAGTCCGATGTTGGTTGTCCACAGTTTTTCCCATGTCAGATTCTCATTTCCACGCTGTGAAGGAGTAAGACCGGTCTCACCCATATAATTGGAATCTCCTGTCACCAAAGCCAGATGTTCATAGTTGGAAATAGAAGAGTTACCGGAGGTACCCGTACTAAAAGTCAACTGCCCGTTCGTCAGCCAGTCATATTTCTTAAAGAAATCTTCCTTCTTGAAATCCCACATCAGTCCGACAGACCAGAATCCGGCCCAACGGTTATCCTTACCAAAACGGGAAGAAGCGTCTGCACGAATAGAGAAATCAGCATAATACTTGCTGTCATAATTGTATTCAGCTCTTCCAAAGAAAGAAAGGAAGCCATAATCAGTGGTCGAATCCATCCATGTCGTAGCGTATGAACCAGCAGAAAGATTGGTCAAGGCATCGTTGGTCTGACCGTCGGCTACCACCTGGAAAGTTTCATAATGATAATTTACTCCTTCCTGTCCAATCATAAAATTAAAATCATGCTTGTTGTCTCGGTTGAAATGATAGTTGGCCGTATTCGTAATGGTCAATGTCAATCCATCAGTAGAGGCTCTACCTGCAGAACCTGAGTTATTATTCAAAATATAACTCGGGAACGACTGCATGAAAGCAGTGGAGTGTGAATAATCCGCACCAAACTGTGAACGAATGGTCAGCCCTTCAATCGGAGTAATTTCCGCATAAAGAGAAGAAATGACTTTGTAGACCTTATGTTTCACCGGATTATTTTCCATCCATTCAATCGGATTCTGTCCTGTCCCAGTCCATTCACCCTCATTCTGTGAAGCCAATGTTCCATCCGCATTATATGGATTCCAATAAGGAAGCATGAAATGAGAAGCCGAAATCGGTGCATACAAAGTATATTCTCCGTCCTCCGCCTGTTCCATCTCTTCATAGGCCAGCAACGTGTTGGTACCCAGTTTCAGCCACTCCTTTGCCCGGTTTTCCACGTTGGCACGAAGGTTATAACGGCTGAATGAGGAGCCAATTGTAATACCATCCTGATCAAAGAAGCCCCCTGATACATAATAATTGGTTTTCTCTGTGGCTCCATTGACAGACAGCTCGTAACTCTGTGAAGGGGCATTGTTATTAAACACCTCATCCATCCAGTTTACATCAATATCCTTTACCTTATTATAAAAGTCATCTCCAAGATCCAATCCGATTTCCTTTTCATACTGAATACGCTCTGCGGTATTCATCAGGTTCCAGTTGTTTCCAGCCAACTGAGAAAATCCCCACTGTCCACGGAAAGTAACTTTTGCATTACCTATATCACGCCCGCGCTTCGTCGTAATCACTACCACACCGTTGGCTGCACGTGCTCCATAAATAGAAGTGGAAGAAGCGTCCTTCAACACAGAAATACTCTCTATATCACTAGGATTCAAAGCATTGAAGCTAGAAGATTCGATAGGTACCCCATCCAGGATAAAAAGCGGAGTCGTTCCTGAATTGATAGAGTTTGTACCACGAATCTGGAAAGTTGCTGCTCGGCTAGGTTCACCGGAAGCTGCAATGACAGTCAAACCTGGAGTTTGTCCCTGTAATGCCTGATCGAAACTGGCTGTAGGAACATTTTCCAACTTTTCGCTCTTCACGGTAGACACGGAACCCGCAATGGTTCCCTTTTTACGGACGCCGTATGCCACGACTACCACGTCGTCCATCATCTGTGAATCGTCTGTCATAACCACATTCAGTATGCCTGTCTTGGCATTCACCTTCAGTTCCTGCGTTTGCATACCGATATAAGAGAAGACCAAAGTAGCGTCGCCACCCTGAATCTGCAGCTCATAGTTACCGTCAATGTCAGTAACCACACCATTAGTAGTTCCTTTTTGCAGAATAGATACTCCAATCAACGGTTCATTGTCGGTTTTCGACACGACATTACCCTTCACCCTATACGACTGGGCCAAGACTGATTGAACACCTAATACAGCAAAAAAGAGTAACCAAAGACTAAATCTTTTCATCTTTTGTCTGTAAAATAAAAATTAATGATTAAATAAAAAAAAATTTCGACCACACATCAACAATCTATCCCGCTTCGTCACACGACGAAACCGGACAAAATTATCTTCCATTCACAATCCGTGAATGTGCTTAAACATAAATCAGAAAATACAAAATCAGGAAAGTCCCACCTTTCTATCTACTCCTTTCAGAAAGAATCACGTGACTTTACATTACGAAATACCCAATCCCGATTGCTAATACCTATAATCATACAAAATGAATATATATTCATAAACCCTATTTACTCTCTAATAAATCTGATTGCAAAAGTACACAAAAACTATAATATGACATATTTTTATCTATCTTATTTTATCAGCTATAAGACTTTAATCAAATAAATATTAAAACAAGCGGAATTTTTACTCATAATAACCTCTTAAGTGTACGTATCTCTTCAAATGTCTACAAAGCGCCGAAGCCTTTTTCTATATTTGCCTTGTAGCATAATAGATTTCGCTCATGTGAACCGTATGTTTTCCCAAGCAGAAACCTACGTTTCCACCATACGAAACTTACGTTTTCAGCAGCAGAGACATAAATATTAACTATAAATCATCTAAAAAACATGGAAGCATTATACGATTTTCTTCCCGTACCCGGTACAAAAAGTGATGCACAGAATCCGAAACTTTACCCGAAGCTCGTAACCAGAGGGGCTGTACCCTTCAGTGAAATCATCAGACAAATAGCCCGCTCTTCCGGCTTCAAGGAAGGAACTGTCATCGGAGTCATGGAAGAAATAGAAAGATGGACTGCTTATTATATTTCCAAAGGGGAATGTGTAGAAATAGGACACATGGCATACGCTGTAGCCAACCTGAAAGCAGAAAAAGAAATCACGGATGAAGGAGAAATACATGCACAGAACATCCGTTTTAACAAAGTACGGTTCCGCACGGCCAAAAGTTTCAATCAAAGATGCAGAGGACAACAACTGACACGGGCCAAGGCTGCATGGAAGTTCAAGCAAAGTTCCACCCGCTACACAGAAGCAGAACGCCTCAGCCTCTTGAGGGATTATTTGAAACAGCATCCGTTCATTACACGTACGGAATATGGCAACCTGACCGGACTGCAAAAATCAAAAGCATGGAAAGATTTGAACAACTGGCTGAAGAACAAAGTTCTGGAAAGTCAAGGGAAGGCCCCGCATAAAATTTATGTACTTCCCTGTGACAACCTCATACGCTAACACTTTGTTCAAAGAGACATCACTCTATCTGCATGGTCTGCATCTGTTGCTTTGTGACACCAAACTTCCGACCATAACGTGTCCAGTAATAGGTGGAGGCCATCAGAAACAGTCTCTTGGACAACGGCATGGTCATTTGAAACAGCCGGTAATTTCCGTTGCCCACCGACCGGGCCAGTTTCCGGATGCTCCACACGGCCCACGGCTTAAACGGAGTCCGCAAAATGGCCTCACCACTACCCAGCATCAGGATGGAACCCATCTCATAATCACACTGACGACAGAAAAGCTTCATCATACTGACTGCTACGTCGCTCTGCTGGTATTCCAAAAAACCGCAATTAATAAGCAGAGACACAACAGGCTTCTTACAGGGAGGATTCTTTTCCAGAAACTTTAAAAAACCAAGAAATCCCACTGGAAGAGCATCTGCATAAAGCGGAAAGACGAACAACACATCCGTATAATCTTTCATCCTGCGACACAAGTCTTCATGATTGTTTCTGGATAACACAAAATAATCACATTCTGCCGGACAATACCGGGCAAATATCTCAGCATAATGCCGTGAATTTGATTTCGGAGCCCGTGGACTCCCATTTACCATCATTACTTTCCCCATTGCTCAATAATTTTTTTCACCCTATCGGCAACCTTGGTTTCTTCTACAAACAAAACCTCGTAACTCTCAAAACTCATGTTGTGCGCATTTCGGGCAACCAGCCTTCGAAAAATATCCTCTTCTTCCGAAGACATACATCCATAGGCCAAAATAGTGGCTTTTTTCATCGATACTGCGCGCTGCACATGGTGTGTCTCCCCCTTAAAGATACGCAAGAATGCCTGCTGGACAGGAATTGCACGTTCCAGCATGGTCTTCATCACCGTATCATATCCTCCATATTTGACACGGCTGACATAAAGAAGTTCCTCACTTTGGGCTATATACGGATATACTGTCGTGGCATCATCACGAATCACACAACGTCCTGGCGTTTTTGTCCAGCACCCGAAACATCCCATGCAGTTCGCAATCTTCAATGAGGACAAATCAATGTATTTCATACGTGCATCATCACGCAATGTGACCTCCAGTGGCCTATCGCTCATAATTAATCTCATTTACCTTACTCTTTTGTCTTTAAATATTCTGATAAAAGTATCCCCCAACTTTCTTAAAGGCCGGGGGATACTCTACTAAAGAACAAGCCAAAAAGGCTAATGGTTCAATGGATTAGGAATAAAACAAAGTGTTCATCAGGCAAACTTGACCAAGATACGGAATACTTTACCTGGATTGGCAGCCCAACTGGACATGGCCTCTGCAGCCCCTTCCGGCAGGACGATTCTTGAAATAAGTTTCTCAACCGGACAATTTCCTGTCTGCATATAGTGTATTACAGCGCGAAAATCGGCGGGAAGTGCATTCCGGGAACCTCGAATGTCCAATTCTTTCTGTACGAAATATTTGGTCTGAAATTCCACTCCGCTCTTGGCATAACCAATGCAAACCACCCGGCCAGTAAAGCTGACTTCATCGACCGCCATTACATAGGTAGCCGGACTACCTACAGCCTCTATCACTACATCGGCACCCATTCCGCCAGAATACTCCTGCACCCGTTCATGCACATTCTCTGTCCGTGAATTGATTACATACGAAGCGCCTACTTTACGGGCCAATGCCAGTTTTTCGTCATCCAGGTCGACGGCAATCACCGTGGCGCCGCGCAAGGCTGCACGCACGATGGCTCCCATACCAACCATTCCGCAACCAATGACCATCACCAGTTCGTTGTCGACCACCTGTCCGCGTGACACGGCATGGAAGCCCACGCTCATCGGCTCAATCAGAGCACAGTCGCGGGCAGAAATGCCCTCTGCCGGAATTACTTTGTTCCAAGGCAGTACGGCATATTCACACATCACCCCCTGACGCTGCACACCGAGAGTCTCGTTGTGCTCGCAAGCGTTCACCCGTCCGTTTCGGCACGAAGCACACTTGCCGCAATTCGTATAAGGGTTCAGCGTCACACTCATACCTTTCTTGAAACTGTCGGGCACTCCCGCCCCTACGGCTTCTATCACGGCACCGACTTCATGTCCTGGAATGACCGGCATCTTCACCATCGGGTTCCGTCCGAGATACGTATTCAAGTCGGAACCACAAAAACCTACATACTCAATCTTTACCAATATCTCCCCTTCGTGCAGTTCGGGTTTTTCAATCTCCACAACCGCCATTTGCTGGGGAGCTGCAATTTGAACAGCTTTCATTTTCTTCGTATTTTTTATTCTACATTTCTATTTTATTTAATCCAACACCTTGTATCCCTTCCAGCCATAATAGGCACAGAACAGGAAACAAACCATCGGAACAAGATAAGCCACATGATACACTTGTGCATTGACATGCATCAGATAGGCCGTAAACTGAGGCAGACAGGCATTTCCCACAATGGCCATTACCAGGAAAGCGGCTCCGCTCTTGGTTTGGTCGCCTAGCCCTTTCAATGCCAGCGAGAACTGGGTGGGATACATGATGGACATAAAGAAGGAGATGCCCAGCATGGCATACAGCCCGGTCTGCCCGCCGCATACGGCCACTACCAGACACAACACGACGTTCACCAGTGCATACACCAGCAACATGTCCTGCGGACGGAAACGAATCATCAGTCCGGTACCAATCCATCGTCCGAGCAGAAAGGCCAGCATATACAATCCGAAATACGTGGTAGCTACGGTTTCCGAAATGCCTGCATACGTACAGCAGTACACCAAGAACAAGCTGTTGATGGCTGTCTGCCCGCCGTTATAGAAGAATTGGGCAATTACTCCCCAGCGCAGATGCGACCGCTTCCATACCCCGAAGTCAATCAGTTTCTCGTTGGTGGCCTCCCGGTGTCCTTCATCACCAATCTTCGGCAGCTTGGCAAAAAGGAAAACCACGGCAATGAGCAGCAACAATACGGCCAGTGCCAGATAAGGAGATTTCATGGCATCCGTTTCCAACTGGATATAGGCATCCCATCCGCCCGGATAATCCGCAGGCAACGTTTCACGCGTATAATGAGTACCGCTCAACACCAGCTTGCTCAAGAACATGGCCGAAATGAAGGCACCCAGCCCGTTGAACGACTGCGCCAGATTCAAGCGCCGGGGAGCAGTAGCCGCCTCACCCAAAGCCGTGACATACGGATTGGCCGCCGTCTCCAGAAAACACATTCCGGTGGCAATAATAAAGAAGATGCACAGATACGCCCAATATTCTTTCAAGATGGCTGCCGGAAAGAACAACAAGCCTCCCACGGCTGCCAGGAACAATCCAAACACAATACCGGCCTTGTAGCTGTAACGCTTCATGAACATGGCTATCGGAATCGGGAAAATAAAATACGCCAGCCAATAGGCTGTTTCCGTAAAAGAGGCTTCAAAGGTATTCAGCTCACAGGTTTTCATCAGCTGCCGGATCATGGTAGGCAACAAATTGCTGCTAATGGCCCACAAAAAGAACAGACTGAACACCAGTGCCAGCGGAAGTGTATAACTCTTGTTTTTCATCGTATCCTGCTTTTTCGCTTATTCCGACATATTCTTGATATAAGGAAGTTCCGGCAACTTCTGGAAACCATAAAAACGGCGGGCATTCTCTCCAAGGAACAGGGCTTTCTCCTCGTCTGTCAGTTCCTTCGACTTGCTCACGAAATCGTACGACATCCGATACGTAATGGCGGTAATCGTCCGCGGATAGTCCGACCCCCACATCAGTTTTTCGAAACCAACCAAATCGGCTGCCTCCCGAATGGCCCTTATAGCCCCCTTGAACGGGTAAAACTCGTCGTTGAACAGCCAGGTGATACCGCCCGACTCAATACGCACATTCGGATGGCGCGCCAGCTTGATTTGCTCCGTCCAACCGGAAGTGGTCACCATCCCGAAATGGCCAATGGCCACTTTCAGGTCAGGACATTCCTGAATCACCTCTTCCAACTCACCCACCTGCGTAGCCCCGTCGGCCATGTCGATGGAAAGCAATACTCCGTGTTGTTCCATCAAATGGAACAGCTGCATCATTTCCTCACTGTTCAGCCACACACGGCCTTCTTTCAGCAACAGCCGCTGAGCCGGTATCTTAATACCCCGGAACCCGCGAGCAATGAGCTGACGCGCCTGCTCCAGAAAACCCGGTTTGCGGAATTCGCACATACCGCACACAAAGAACCGGTTGGGATAGCGGGCAGCGACTTCCTCCAGATAATCATTCTGAAAACCGTCGATAAACTCCTGTGTCACCACTGCCGCAGCCACCTGCGCATAATTCATGTTCGACAGGAATACTTCGGCACTGTTCACCCCGTCGGTCATAAACGGGGGAAGCATCTGACGCACTTCCCCCATAAACAATGACCGCCCATTCTCCAAGGTACGGATAGGCAGTCCATCAACCACCGTATCCTGCTTCAACCATAAATGAGAATGTGCATCTATTATAAACCCCATATACAACTTCCTCCTTTATGAGTTAGCCCAGCTCACGCGGAACTGGTTGCCGATGATTTCCCGCACTTCACGTACCAATTCCTCATCCATCGGTTCCTCGATATACGCTACATTCTTCTTCACATTCTGCGGATTGGCCGTACTGAACAATGTAGTGGCAATCCGCGGATTGCTGACTGCATACTGCATGGCCAGCTTCTCAATGGGATAATGCTTGGCTTTGCAATGTTCCATCGCCTTCCGACAGGCCTCTACCAGCGGCTGGGGTGCCGGATGCCAAGCCGGTACGCCTCTTTCCGTCAGCAATCCCATAGACAACGGAGAGGCATTGATGACGCCGATACCTTTCGATTCAAAATAATCCAGGAAATCCAACAGCTTGTCGTCACACAGGCAGTGATGACAAAAGTTCAACACCGATTCCACCGTACCGTCCGGCACATGGTCAATCACCCATTTCAGGTTCTCCAGCTGAAGGTCGGTAATGCCCACATGGCCTACCACCCCTTTTTCTCTCAGTTCCACCAAGGCTGGCAGAGTTTCATTCACCACCTGGTTCAAATCGGCGAACTCGATATCATGCACGTTAATCAAATCGATGTAATCAATATGCAGGCGTTCCATGCTTTCGTACACACTCTCCGTAGCCCGTTTGCCGGAATAATCCCACGTATTCACGCCATCTTTTCCGTAACGTCCCACCTTCGTGGAGAGGTAATACTTGTCGCGTGGAATATCCTTCAACGCCTTTCCCAACACAGTCTCCGCCTTGTAATGCCCGTAATAAGGTGACACATCTATAAAATTCATTCCCAAATCGATAGCTGTAAACACCGCCTCCAAGGCCTCTTTTTCTTTAATGTCATGGAATACTCCTCCTAAAGAAGAAGCTCCAAAACTCAGGGAAGAAACTTTCATTCCCGTTTTTCCAATTTCATGGTATTGCATAGTCATTTTATTTAAGATTCATACAAATAAAACATTCGTTCCATCAACCGCCATTTTTCGGCAGAAGTGCTGCCCGGCACACATTCCTGAAAACGGGCTACATGGTCTTCCCATTCGGCCTGCCGGGGCAATTGAGCCAGGCGTTTCATCGCGGTATCCCAGTCAAAATCCAATGGTGTTTCCACAATCATGAACAGGCGGCTGCCGATGATGTAAATCTCCATCTCCAGAATCCCGACCGACCGAATACCTTCCCGAATCTCCGGCCAAGCCTTTTCACGACTATGTATTTCCCGGTATTCCGCTATCAGTTCCGGATTGTTTTTCAAATCCAATGTCTGGCAGTAGCGCTTGACGGGCATCCTATATTCTTTTACTCTATATCCTTCCATTTTATCATTTCATAATCTTCAGTACAGGCGCAATCTGATTCAACGGCTGAGTCGGTAATGTCACCCGCAACCCTTCTGCCGTACGTACAAAATCGACCTTTCCGTATCCCAATAATTCTACTCGCCGAATATTTCCTTCATAAAGTTTGCTACCAGCAGCCAGCGACTTGACGGTCACTTTGCCATCTTCCGGCCAGGCCAGTACGGTGGCATACAAAGCCTTCGGGGTTTGGGTAAACCGGATTTCCTTGGCTCCCGCCTGACTGTAGGAGCCTTCATTGAAACCTTGCGCATTCAGCGGAATGTCTTCTTCCGCAATCGGGCCTTCGCCAAACACTTTCCACGGACGCGTATCGTAAATGGCTTCCTTGTTGATGTTCATCCATTCGCCAAACTCCTTCAAGATTTTCTCTTCCTTCTCATCGAAAGTTCCATCAGCCCGCAACGGCACACTCAGCAACAGATTACCGTTCTTGCTCACGATGTCAACCAACAGTTTGGCTACGTAGGCAGCCGACTTATATTCATTCTTCTCATAAATGGACGTATTGTAATGCCACCCGCCGATGCAGGAGCATGACTGCCAAGGCTGGTCGATAATTTGATTAGGAGCCCCGCGTTCCACATCCCATACCAATGCCTTCCGCTGGTTTTCGTCCAAAATCTTTCCGAACATCACCGCCTCCAGTTTGCCTTTATGTGTAGCCATGTTGTGGTTATAGAAATGTGCCGCAATCTTCAGTCCCGCATCACTGATGGGATAAAAAGGAGCAACCGTCACATCGAAATAAATCAAATCCGGATTGTAACGGTTGATGGCATCTACCGTACGGTTATAGAAATTTGTGCAATATTCCGGGGTAGGAATGCACACTCCGTTTCCCCACGCCCACTGGCGGTGAATCATTCCGTTGTCCCAGCTGTTTTCACTCAGCAGATGGTTCTGCGCATACAAATCCTGCGGATCATATCCTTCCCACCACTTGCCTTTTCCATCGGCCTTGGTCAGCTTTCCATCGTAAGGGATACCTTTTTTCGGGCCAATCGTATCATGACGCTGTGAAGGTTCATACCAGCTCCACGCATGGTCGGCATGGAAACTGATGCCGAAATACAATCCGTATTTCCGGGCGGCTTTCTCCCATCCGGCCAGAATATCTTTTTTCGGTCCCATGTTTACCGAGTTCCAAGGCTGATACTTGCTGTCCCACAAGTCCATGTTGTCGTGGTGATTGCCCAAGGCAAAGAAATACTGGGCACCGATTTTCTTATAGAAAGCCACCAGTTTGTCGGGGTCCCATTTCTCAGCCTTCCACAACGGAATGATGTCCTTGAAACCCACCTCCGACGGATGGCCGTAATGTTCCACATGGAACTTATATTCATTCGAACCTTCAATATACATGGATCGGGCCATCCAGTCGCCAGAACCTTCCACACATTGGGGTCCCCAGTGTGCCCAAATGCCGAACTTCACGTTCCGGAACCATTCCGGCACCTGATAGTTGCCTTCAAGCGAAGTCCAGGTAGGTTCGAATTTTCCTTTCATCATCGGTTCGTCTTTCTCCGAAACAGGGACTTGATAAGTCTGAGCAGCCAATCCACTCACAGATAAAAATAAAGAAGCCAGTATGAGTTTTGTTTTCATGAGTATGATTTTTAGAGATTCTTACAAAAACAAATGTACAGAGAAACTAAAAACAGGAATAGGATTAAATGGTAAGTTTATATGTCAATATCGACAAACTGTCCCTCAAAAGCCTCTTTTTCCCAATTTATTCACACTTATTTCGACAAGCTTTCATCAAGAAAAAGAATAAAACTGTAAATTTATCACCAAAATTTAGCCTATGAATCTGCAAGTAGAACAACTGCATCCGCTGGTCCTGAATGTAGGGCTGGCTATCCACAACGCCGACTGGAACTGGAAAAATGTCAACAGCCCGTTTACACGTTTGTACTATGTCACAGAAGGTACAGCTCAAATAGAACTACCCGACGGAATACATACCTTACATCCCAATCACATGTATTTCGTGCCGGCATTTACGGTACATACCAATATCTGTTCTTCACACTTTGTTCATTACTACTTGCATATTTATGAGGACCACTATTCGGAAAATGACTGGCTGGAGCACTGGAAATTCCCGGTAGAGATAGAAGCCGCTCCCTTCGATTTAGCACTTTTCCAACGCTTGTGTGAAATCAACCCCCACATGACACTTCAGAAATCAGATCCCACCACATACGACAACAATCCGACACTTATGCGTAACCTGCTTAAGAACCGGCAAAGAGCGTTCTGCGACAAAGTAGAGTCAAGAGGAATTGTACTGCAACTGTTGTCACACTTCCTGAAACATGCCCAACCTAAAATTGAAATGGAAGATAACCGAATTGCCAAAACCGTGATGTACATTCGCAAGCACCTTAACGAGTCCATTGAACTTGAGAAGTTGGCCGAAATATCCTGCTTGTCAAAAGACCATTTCATCCGTTTGTTTAAAAAAGAATTAGGCAATACGCCCTTGCAATATATCAACCAAAAGAAAATAGAAAAAGCCCAGTTACTGCTGATTACAGAAGATTTAGCAGTCAAAGAAATCGCTTTTCAGCTGGCGTTTGAGGATTATTCTTATTTCAACCGTTTGTTCAAAAAAATAACCGGCGTGACTCCTCAGGAATACCGCCGGTTATATTAACTTAAAATTAGGAATTAATTGTAACCCTCATTTTGTTTCAGATTCTTATTCACATTCCTTTCACTCTGTGGAATCGGGAAATAACGATTATGAGCTGCCCATGTACGAGTTTCAAATTGATAATACATGTCCTCATCTACCGGTGAGGCGGAAGAACCACTTCCCCGGTAATTCGGGGCAGAAGGATCATCAGACAGCTTCACACCTGTAAATGTATGGTTCAACTCTTGTTCAGCAATTCCCCACCGGAGCACATCAAAATACCGGAATCCTTCAAATGCCAGTTCCACCCGCCTTTCTTTACGTACCGCCTTACGCACATCTTCCTGAGTAGGCAAATCGGCTTTCTGATAACCGGGCAAACTGACACGGTTACGGATATCATTGATTGTCAGGTCAAGAACAGACTGGTCAACAGTCTCCGGTGCTGATTCATTCAAAGCCTCCAAATAACTCAACAAAACTTCTGCATATCGCATAATCGGAGTATAAGTCGGAGTAGAACCCAGGTTGTTCGTAATCGAAGGGTCGCAACCTTTTTTCGGACAGTAACCATTAAACAATGGAAAACGATTGTAGCTGTCAGCGGTATTGGGTCCCTGGAAGCAATTATAAGTGATATCATTATAAGTCGTACCCGGATAAGATCCTACCGGAGGAAGGAATATAGAGGCATACAATCTTATCTCCCGGTTTACATACGGATCATTCTCATCATACACGGCTGATGTTTCGATACCCTTTCCATCTATACAGAAATATTCTTTCACCAGCTCATTATAAGGGGCAAACTGATGCCAGCCACCATACGCACATTCCGGATACAAATACTGATAACGTGAATTGGTATATTTATCGGCAATCCCCATAATGCAGAATATTGTTTCAGGACTGTATTCACCTCCTATCTGGAATAACTTCTCATAACTTTCTTCCCCATTCCGGCAATCCAGTTCATACTTCCCGGAAATAATCACCTCATGCAGGATATCCGCCGCATCTCCCCAACGATTCTGAGCCAGATACAAACGAGACAACAGCACTTTGGCAGCCGCATTTGTCAAACGTCCATAATCCTCCGCATCATAACTGTCCGGAAGCAACTGAGCCGCTTCCTTCAAGTCGGTTTCCACTTGTGTGTACACATCAGTCTGCGCTGTCTGAGCAATCGTATTCGCTTCTTCTACACTCAATGGTGCAAGCGGCATAGGCACATCCTTAAAATAGAACGCCAAATTAAAAAAGAAATAGGCCCGTAAGGTCTTTACCTCAGCAATCCATTTTCCCTTGGTATCCTCATCCATCGGACATTTCTCCACATTAGCCAGAAAATTGTTGTATTTTGCAATCTGCGTATAGGCATTCCTCCAATATGTCGCAATATTCGAATTTGTTGCTACGGTATTAGAGCTTGCCATTAAGGTTGTAAAATTCTCTTTTTCTGTTCCATTACCTCCGGCAAAATCCAAGTACAACAGTCCCTGAGGAGTGGCAAAATCATCATGAGCCCATCCAGTTTGAAACCGATAGCAACCTACTAAAGCTAAATACGCATCATTTTCACTGGTCCAAAAAGTACTTTCTGAAATAGCAGAAGGAGGATTTTTCTCCAACAAATCCGAGCAACCGACAATCGTGCCTGATAAAGCCATTGTATAAATGGACAGTTTGGCTATATGTAATATGTGTAATAATGGTTTCATATAATATGATTTATAGTAATTAGAACTTGAAGTTAAATCCGAATGAATAAATCGCTGTAATAGGATAATAAGAAGGAGAGTCTCCTGTTCCGATTTCATTTTCAGGATCCCAGCCTTGATAGAAACTGTTAAAGCTAAACAGATTCTGTCCACTCACATACACACGCAGCTTTTCTATACCAATTTTCTTCGTCCATGCCTGTGGTAATGTATAGCCCAGTTGCAGATTCTTTAAACGCAGGAAACTTGCATTGCGAACCCAATAATCAGATGTTTGCAGATTCGGATTATTCATATTCAATGTTTCCAGCCGTGGATATTCCGCCCATTTATCAGGATTTTCTTCTGTCCAACAGTTTTCAGCCTGCCATCTTTGAATTTGCCCACCGTTATAGAACGCATAAGCCATATAAGAACCTATCTGGCGCTGATAACCTCCCAGCCCTTGGAACAAAGCAGAGAAATCGAATCCTTTATAAGACGCGGAAAGGTTCAAACCGTAATAGAATTTAGGAGTAGTGCTGCCCAACACTGTACGGTCATATTCTGCATCGACCTTTCCATCGGGCACACCATCCGGGCCACTAATATCTTTATAACGCACATAACCCGGTTTCAAATCACTTTTTCCTACCAACTGTTCAGGTGCTGCATCAATTTCTGCCTGATCCACAAACAAACCTTCTGTTTGATATCCATAAATAATACCTATTGGCTGCCCTACAATACGATTGTTGTTGATTTCCTCGGTAGCTCCGTTGGCCAATTCTTCTACTGTATTCTTTACCCATGTAAAATTAGGTGCAATGCTAAACCGGAAATCTTTTCCAATATGCCCATTATAACTCAAATTGACTTCAATACCCTTATTGGATACGGCTCCTACATTTGACTCTCCTACACTTTGTCCGATAATACCTGTTACTTCTACCGGAGCAAGAATATCGGAAGTATATTTATAAAAGTATTCAATGCTTCCACTCAGTGTGTTATTAAACAAACCGAAATCAAGTCCGACATTGCTGATGGCCGTTTTCTCCCAAGTAATTTCAGGATTACGATAAGTAGAAACATACGTACCCGGAACTAGGGTTGCCGGATTACCCAATGGATAATTATGCCCTAAATCGTATGTCTGCTGATAAGGATATACACCGATATTCTGATTCCCCAAGACACCATAGGAAGCACGTAGTTTCAGGTTATTGAACACTTCGCCGATACGTGCATTGCGCCAGAAATTTTCTTCTGAGATTCTCCATCCAGCAGATACAGAAGGGAAAATACCCCAGCGGTTATCTTTTGCAAAACGGGAAGAACCATCATAACGCAAGTTTGCTTCCAGCAAATAACGATCTTTAAATGCATAATTCACACGACCGAAGAAAGAAACCAACGCATATTCTTCCAAAGAGCTGTTATTGGTTGCCGTAGATGCATCACCCGCACCCAGTTCATACAATGAATTGTTAGGAAATGTATTACGATATCCCTCTAAGCCTTTATTGGATGTCTGTTCCACTGAAGTACCGACCAGTATCTTAAGGTCATGACTGCCAAATGTTCTTTCATAATTAGCCAGTGCTTCCAGAATTGTATTCGTATTATTTGAAGTCCATATATTCAATGTGGAAGGACCGATGGTCTTGTTCTCATCAAAGTAAGTCTCAGCACGATAGCTTTTATCGTATTTCGTATAGTACGTCACACCTGCTTTTCCAGTCAATGACAATCCCTTTAACGGCGTCTCCCATCTTAACTGTCCCGACGCACTGATATTGCGGCTGATATTCTGTACAAACGATTCGCTAGCCAGCCATGCTTCCGGACTATAGTTATCCTGATAGCCGAAACTACCATCAGATTTCTGTCCTGCATAAATAGGAGCTTCACGCACTGCATACCCAATAATACCGTCAATGCTTGTCGGTTCTCCATTAGGTGCATTGTATTTATTATTATATGCATTGATATTCAAACTCAAAGAAACCGATTTGCCCAACTGACTTCTCAAAGAAAACAAGGCAGTCATACGTTCATTGGATGTTTTAGCCGTAAGTCCTTCTTGATTTCTATATCCAACAGACAAATTATAACTGGTGGTTGCATTCCCTCCTTGAATACTGACATTGTGCTGATGTTGGAAGCCAGAACCACTTTCTAAAAGCCATTTCAAATGATTCACATTAGGATAATTGTCTGGATCCGAACCATCTCTATATTTCTGAATTTGTTCTGCTGTATAGGCATCCGACTTTCCCATATTCTGCATTGCCATGTTATAATACTGCGCATATTCCCATGAAGGAAGAAAATCAGGAAGTTCGGTTGCTTTCTGCCAGCCAAAAGAGTTATTATAAGTAACGACAGTTTTTCCCTGTGCCCCTTTCTTCGTTTCAATCAAGATTACCCCATTGGCAGCCCGATTACCATAAATAGAAGCTGAAGCTGCATCCTTTAAGAAAGAAATACTCTGAATATCATTAGGATCTACGTCATCCAGATTACCAGACAATCCATCAATCAAGACCAACGGATCGGTTCCTGCACTAGAGAAGGTTCCTGTTCCACGAATCTTTACGTTTGCACCAGTACCCGGGCGCCCGGAATTTTGTACCACGCTCAAACCTGGAGCTAACCCCGCAATAGCCTGCGCCGTACTCATCACCGGTTTATTCATCAAATCATCACTTGTGACAGCAGACACAGCCCCTGTGAGATTCACTTTCTTCTGCGTACCATAACCGACAACTACCACTTCGTCCAATACCTCAGTATCCTCCTTCAAAACAATCCGCATCAGTCTTCCCGACACAGCCGGAACTTCCTGAGACGCATACCCCACATACGTAATCCGTAAAACATCTCCCGGATTCACCGATAACGCAAAATTACCATCCAAATCACTTACAGTTCCATTACTGGTATTTTTCACTAAAATACTAACCCCAATCAAGGGCTCCCCATTAGTGTCTGTAATGTGACCTTTCACATTGTTTGTTCCTTGCCCCCACGCCACGGAACTCATACAGCAAGCAAAAAGTAAAGCAAACATCCTCAATGCCTGCCACATTTTCCTAATAGAATTGTGCTTCATCTTTTTTAGATTTAAATTGTACAATGCAAAGTTAACTAACCGTATATCCACAGTATAGGATTAAATAAACTTTCAATAATACAAAATCGACTTATAAAGTCAAAACACAATCTATCAATAGGATAATATCGACATATATTTAACTATATCGGCACATATAAATAACAATAACCATCTTTCTCTTATTGTTATTTCACATCCGTCTTTTTACCCAACCTCATATTTTCATTGACAAAGCAAACTCATTCTTATTCTACCTCGACTTTCATCACAAACCCGCCCCGCGGAAGGCAATCCACCTGTACGTTCTTTTTCAAGCCTGAGAGTTTGCAGACAGCAAACTGGTTGCTCTTCTGTCCATCGGCATACAAGGTGATTCCTCTGATGCCATTTCGAATAAAGCTTAAATCCACCGGAAGAGACATCGATTCGTTAGTTCCGTTCAATCCTCCAATATACCAGCAGTTTCCACTCTTTCGAGCAATCACCACATGATGAGAAGGATAGCCATCGAGCAGCTTCGTGTCTTCCCAAACGGTGGGGAGAGACGATATGAACGCACGCACTTCAGCCGGTTGAGCCTGATACCCCTCCGGTCGGTCGGCCAAATGTTGCAGGGCCGATTCAAAGACCACCAGCAAAGCCAGTTCATGCCCGTTGGAAGTGATATGCGGATGCTGAGAATCGGTGAAAGTGCAAGGAGTATAATCCATCGGTCCCACCACGTTCCGGGTGAAAGGCAGCGTACAGTTGTGCCAAGCCGCACTATCCGTCAGTACCTCCTTGTTGTTATACCATTCCGCCCCGTATACACCTTCCACGGACATCATGTGAGGGTATGTACGTTGCCAGCCACGGGGAATGGTAGCCCCATGAAAGTTGACCATCAAATGATACTTTGCCGCATCTTCCAGAATATCTACAAAATAGTTCATCACAGAAGCACTATCCGGATGGAAAAAATCCACCTTTATTCCTTTCACCCCCATTGACTCCAACCAAGCAAACTCCTTCTGACGTGTTTCTGGTTTGTTCAAGCGATACAAAGGTCCATACAAGCACCAAGCAGTGGAAGAATTATACCATAACAAAGGAGAAACATGTTTCTCTTTCGCATAGCGCAAGGCATCGTTCACATTGCCTCCGTTCGCCATTTCATCCCACTCCGCATCAATCAAGACGTATGGAAGATGGAAGTCGGCCGCAAAGTCAATGTACTTCTTTACAATCTGATAATCTTTCGAACCGTGATTATAAGCCCAATAAACCCACGAAACGACTCCTGGCTTAATCCAGGAAACATCCGTCAGGCGACAAGGCTCACTGACATCCGTAATCAAAGTAGACTCCACTACATCGGCCAAGGAGCCGATGATAGCCAAACGCCAGGGAGAGCACCATTTACCGGAAACCTTTGCCGGAGCCGCCATCTCCACCTGATAGACAGATTCATCGGAAACATTACTCAGCCAAGAGCCACAGTTTCCTCTCATGATATTGGCCTCTGACACAAGTGCAAAGACAGCATCCGAAACTTCAAATAATGCCGGGAATCCCCACTGTCCTTGGGTATAGCCTGCCACCCTCCCTTTATTTTTCAAATAAAAATCTTCATACGATTGATTCAACCTCTGGGTCCAGCGGGTAATGCCCTCCTGAAACTGAAAAGAGGTCTTTTCTCCGGCAATACAAACTTCTCCATCTAATTCAGGAAATACATAGCGGAAAGCAATACCATCGTTGTACACCCGAAACTCCAGGTCAAGACATATATCCCGGTCATTCTTGAAATGAAACACCTGCTGGTTACCCTTATTTGTACAATAGCGACGTTTGCCCGTTATCATCGTGTAATCTTCTTCTATTGGAATTACTGAAGAAGAAGCCGTATACACAAAATCTCCTTCCTTATGCAAAAGCTGAAGCCCTACATCATTAATATGGAGTACCGGAATCATTTTATTCCCTTTTTTATAGGACACCTTTAAATCTTTCCAAGAATGATCGACACTTACTGCAATCTTCCCGTTGGGAGAGTGCAACACTTCACTTGCTTCTCCAGATATACCACCCAGCAACAAACAAACTAAGAGGATACATGATTTCCATTGACTAGAATTTGGTAGGCTATACATAATTTTCTTCTTTTTTAATTACAAAATTACCCGTTCTTGCACGAAATGAATTGCATAAAATTGCTTTATATTGGACAATATCGATTTACAGCCTCAAACATAGACTTCCTGATGTCTTTTAATTCCTTCTGACAAGCTCTTTTCACACGAACCTTTATACATTAACAAAACAGGACATTATGAAACAGAGCTTGATAAAGAGCAGATAACAATATAATTTTATATAAAACTTCCCCTAAAAGAGAGGAAACGAAGAAAAACTTTCTACTTTTGCAACTTGTAATTAAAAGAACTCATTTGCAGATGAAAATAAAGTTTTTGCCATTGATTGTGGTATTCTTTGCCGCAACATCTATAATGACATCGTGTTTGGATAATGATGTAGAACAAATGACTTACACTTCAGAAACCAGCATCACGGGTTTCTCGCTCGGGACATTAAACATTGACCGGGTAGGAAAAGATAAAAACGGGGAAGATAGTGCATATACTGACACGCTTAACTGTTCTAAATATCCGTTTACCATCAATCAAATGACAAGAGAAATCGAAAACAAAGATTCTCTTCCTTATGGGACTCATATTGATAAGGTAATTACTAACATCACCTATGACGCAGGAATACTGGTCTACAGACCCAAAGGTGCAGATAAAGACACAATCTGGACTTCTACCGACTCCATTGATTTCTCCGAATGCATAACAACTCCCGTTGAATTCAAAGTATATGCTTATAGTGGAGCAATTGGAAAAGCTTATAGAGTAAAAATTAACGTACACCAGCAGGAACCGGATACGATTTCTTGGATGAAATTTGACAACGCATTTAGCGCAGGAAATCTGCACACACAAAAGGCGGTATATGCCAATGGGAAAGTTTATGTCTTTGGTAAGAACAATAACGGATCACACATTGAATATACCACAGTATCCAATGACAATCCGACCCCATGGATACCGGTGGAACACACCACAATACCCGATATAGACACTTATTCTGCTACGACATGGGAAGGAAACATCTATTTCTTAGCCAGTGAAAATGGTGAGAAGAAACTATACAAACTTGACACAAACAGTCATGAAATTACGGCGCAAGATACAGGAACTTTCGATTTGCTGATAGGTGGAAATGACCTGAAAGGGGAACTCTACGCTGTAAGAAATGGGGTTAGCGGCAAATTCAATGGGAACTGGACCGAAGACGCAAATCCACATGCATTCCCAGCAGGAAAGCCGTATTTCTCCCATACTACAACTACAACTTACAATACTCAAATAACCCATACCATAGCCCTCTGCTACAATCAGGGTACAGCAGCAAGCGATACAACTGCACTTGTGTTTGCATACATGTCGAATGAGGGAAAATGGGAAACAAGAATGCAAAACTTACCACTCCCTAACTTGGAAAACGTAACCATGATTTCCTACGATGGAAAACTGTATGCTTTCGGAGGCGCATGCAATCAATTACATATACAGCCATTCAGCCAATTCTACTGCTCTACCGATAATGGACTTTGCTGGAGACCCGTTTCCGAATGTATGGTATTCCCATCCGACTTCGGAAATCTTTACACAACACACCATGGCAACTATTCATGCGCAGTAAGCCCGAAGCAGGAAGACGAAATCCATAAAGGAAACTTTATTTGGATTGTATGGGAAAACGGAAGTATCAGCCGCGGACGAATCAACCGATTGGGATTTACTGCTAAGACATGGGAATAATAAACCTTGAAAATAGAAAATTATGTCATATAAAGACCAAATAGACAAAAACCGGATACCTGCACACATTGCCATCATTATGGACGGAAATGGACGGTGGGCCAAACAACGGGGAAAAGCCCGTACGTTCGGCCACCAGGCCGGTGCTGAAACCGTACACGTCATTACGGAAGAAGCAGCACGTCTGGGAGTAAAATATCTGACTCTTTATACTTTTTCTACAGAGAACTGGAACCGCCCTGTAGACGAGGTGGCGGCCCTGATGAGTCTGCTCATGGATTCCATTGAGGAAGAAACTTTTATGAAAAACAACATCAGTTTCCGAATTATCGGTGATACGGAAAAACTACCGGAAAACGTACTGGCACGATTGAACCAATGCATCAAACGTACATCACAAAATACCGGTATGTGCCTGACATTAGCACTAAGTTATTCCTCTAAATGGGAAATTACGGAAGCAGTGAGAAGTATCGCACGCGAAGTAGAAGAAGGCAAACTTTCTCCAGAAAACATTACAGACCAGACCATCGACAGATACCTGGCCACTTATTATATGCCCGATCCGGATCTGTTAATCAGAACAGGAGGGGAAATCCGACTGAGCAACTACTTGCTTTGGCAGTGTGCTTACACCGAACTATACTTCTGTGACACTTTCTGGCCAGACTTTAAGGCCGAAGAATTGTGTAAGGCTATTTGTGATTTTCAGAAAAGAGAACGCCGATTCGGCAAAACCAGTGAACAAATTTAAAAAAGAACAATGCAACACCGTTTTTCACTCATCCTATTGATTGCCGCTTGTCTTTCTGCTTCCACAGGAGGATATGCGCAGGACAATAACAATACAACTGAACAAAGCGATAAACCTGTTATCCTTTACAACGGAACGCCTAAAAAATATGAAATCGCCGACATTAAAGTCAGCGGAGTAAAAAACTATGAAGACTATGTCTTGATAGGAATCTCCGGTCTGGCAGTGGGACAAACGATTACCGTGCCGGGCGACGACATTACTTCTGCCGTAAAAAGATACTGGCGACACGGTTTGTTCTCCGATGTGAAAATCGTAGCCGACAAGATTGTAGACAATAAAATTTACTTGTCCATCCAGCTGACGCAACGTCCGCGTATCACCGACATCGTGATTCACGGCGTGAAGAAAAGCGAACGCGAGGATTTGCAGGCCAAACTGGGTATGGCCAAGGGTACGCAGGTGACCCCGAACTTGATTGACCGTGCCAAAATTCTGATAAAAAAACACTTTGATGAAAAAGGATTCAAGAACGCGGAAGTGAACATCATTGAGCGTGAAGACCCCGAAAACAAAGAACAAGTATATGTGGATGTGAATATCGACAAGAAAGCTAAAGTTAAAGTCCACAAAATTACCATCGACGGCAATGAGGTACTGTCTGACAAGAAACTGAAACGCGTAATGAAAAAAACCAACGAAAAAGGCAAGTTAATCAACCTTTTCCGTGCTAAAAAGTTTATTGAGGAACGCTACGAAGAAGACAAGCAGAAGATCATTGATAAATATAATGAACTGGGATACCGTGACGCACAAATTGTCACCGACAGCGTTTCATCGTATGATGAAAAAACAGTGGATGTGTACATGAAAATCTATGAAGGACAAAAATATTACCTGCGTAACATTACATGGGTAGGTAATACGGTATATCCTTCTGATTTGCTGAATGAGCAACTCCGTATGAAACACGGTGACGTGTACAACCAAAAACTGTTGAACGACCGTATATCAAACGATGAAGATGCCATCGGTAACAACTACTATAACCGTGGATATGTGTTCTATCGTCTGGATCCCGTAGAAGTAAACATCGATGGTGACTCCATCGACCTGGAAATGCGTATCACCGAAGGTCCGCAGGCCAGCATCAGCCATGTGCGCATCAACGGTAACGACCGTCTGTATGAAAACATCGTACGACGCGAACTGCGTACCCGTCCGGGTGACCTTTTCAGCAAGGAAGCATTGGAACGTTCCTACCGTGAAATCGCGCAGATGGGACACTTCAACCCGGAAAACATCAAACCGGATGTACAACCGAACTTCCAGGACGGTACGGTGGATATCAACTGGGGACTGGAATCTAAGGCTAACGACCAGGTGGAATTCTCTGCTGGTTGGGGACAGACCGGTGTGATTGGTAAACTAAGTTTGAAGTTCACCAACTTCTCGTTTGCCAACTTGTTCCGCAAAAACGACAACTACCGCGGTATCCTGCCGCAGGGTGACGGACAGACGCTGACTATCAGTGGACAGACCAACGGACGTTACTACCAATCATACAGCGTATCATTCTTCGACCCGTGGTTTGGTGGAAAACGGCCGAACTCCTTCTCTGTATCAGCCTTCTACTCTGTACAGACCGATGTAAGCAGTCAATACTATAACTCCGCCTACATGAACAACTACTACAACATGCTGAGTGGATACGGTTACTACGGAGGCTACGGAAGCTATTATGACAACTACGAATCCTACTACGACCCTGACAAGTCTATCAAGATGTTCGGTGTATCTGTAGGCTGGGGTAAGCGTCTGCGCTGGCCGGATGACTACTTTACTTTATCAGCTGAATTGTCTTACCAGCGATTCATGCTGAAAGACTGGAGCTACCTCTACATCAAGTTGAACAATGGACAATATATGAATACCGGTAACTGCAACAACCTGAGCTTGAACCTGACCCTGTCGCGTAACTCAACGGACAACCCGATTTTCCCGCGTTACGGTTCCGAGTTCTCGGCTTCTTTGCAGATTACGCCGCCGTACTCTTTATTCAGCAAGAAAGACTACTCTACTTACGGAAAAGACAACTACCACGATGCAGCCAGCATGTACAAGTGGATTGAATACCACAAGTGGAAATTCAAAGCGAAAACTTATACGGCTCTGATGGATATCCAGAAATGTCCGGTCATCATGACCCGTACGGAATTCGGTATCCTCGGTCACTTCAACAAGTACAAGCGCTCACCGTTTGAAACCTTCTACGTGGGAGGTGACGGTATGACGGGTTACAGTTACAACTACGCATCCGAAACCATTGCCCTCCGTGGATATGAAAACGGTTCACTCACCCCGTACGGAAGTGAAGGTTATGCTTACATCCGTCTGGGTGCCGAACTCCGCTACCCGCTGATGCTCGAAAACTCTACCAGCATCTATGCCTTGGGCTTCGTGGAAGCCGGTAATGCCTGGAACAACGTAACCGACTTCAACCCCTTCCAGTTGAAACGTTCGGCCGGAGTAGGTGTCCGTATCTTCCTTCCGATGATCGGTATGATGGGTATTGACTGGGCATACGGTTTCGACAAGATTGACGGTTCAATGCAATACAGCGGAAGCCAGTTCCACTTTATCATCGGACAAGAATTCTAACACTTAAAACCAAAGAATTATGAAGAGACTCGTTTTATCCGTTTTACTGTTAGTGGCCGCCATCGGCATGGCCTCAGCACAGAAATTCGCATTGGTAGATATGGAATACATCCTCAAACAGATTCCTTCCTATCAACAGGCCAACCAACAGATGGAGTCACTATCAAAGGAATGGCAAAGCCAAATCGAGGCCAAAGCCAACGAAGCAAAGAAGCTGTATGAAGATTATCAGAAGACAGCAGGCACCCTCTCAGCTACCCAGAAGACCAGTAAAGAAGATGCTATCGTAGCCAAAGAAAAAGAAGCGGCTGAACTCCGCAAGCAATATTTCGGACCGGAAGGAGAACTGATGAAGAAACGTCAGGAACTGATTGCTCCGATTCAGGATGCCATCTACAATGCCGTCAAGGCAATTGCTACCCAACGCGGATATGATGCCGTGATTGACCGTGCATCGGCCCAAAGCATGATTTTTGCCTCTCCACGTATCGATATC